>Ga0214545_1002955_pt1 | contig 32697 bp, 11 predicted proteins | sample CNSS4metaG_FD_160064 | JGI IMG/M metagenome (GOLD analysis project Ga0214545, IMG submission 160064) | Root nodule microbial communities from cowpea collected in UCLA plant growth center, Los Angeles, California, USA - CNSS4 | ecosystem: Host-associated > Plants > Roots > Nodule | place: USA...
ATATATATATATATATATATATATATATATATATATATATAAACTGGTGGTTAGCTTAAAGAAGAAAGTATATGATACTTTGGGGATAGATTCTAAGCATAGCTTGTATAATTTTCATTATTAAACTGCACCAATATAAAAATGATAGAAATTTAATATGATTGAATTTTCAAAAGTACCTGGCAGGTCCTAAAAATATAAAGAAAGCTATGCCTTCTTATCAACAAGAGTTCTCGATAAAAACAAGCTTTAGCAAGATCCCATCTTGGCACGGCATATTTAGTTCTAGCCAAAGCTGAAGGATGACCTTTTGATGCATCATGTGGATGACTTTGCAAGGATTCCATATACTTTCCAAATTTCGAATTTTTAAAGGCTTGTGCAATTTCAGCAACTGAGACGAACACATATGGTTTTGAAGGATCTGCCCAGTATTGTGCTTGATCCTTTTTAGATGTCACCTGACAAAAGAAAAGAAAGTACTCGAGCAACATTTGATTCCATTTAATTGATCATGAAAATATGTCAAGAAGATATACCTCCTGTAGAAAGTCAGCGATCCCCTTACGAGGTGGAAGTTGAAAACCTAATGACTGAAAAAAGTCGAGCACGTCAGCTCGAGGACCTTGATATACCACGTACCCTTCTGACAGAAGCACCAGATCATCAAATAGCTCAAATGTTTCAGGAGCTGGCTGAAGAAGAGCCATAAGTACTGTAGCGTCCATTTGATGAACAAAGTTCTTTATGCATTTTACTATCTGGAACGTAGTAGAGCTATCAAGACCAGTTGATATCTCATCCATAAATAGTGTTTTTCTTGGACCAACAATCATCTCTCCTAAAAGATGCAATACAAAAAGTCATGGTTGCTGCAAAATGCACGAACTTAAAACCCAGTTAAAGCATTTAAAAATTATTCCTTTTGGACTATCACCGGTCATGGTTGCTGCAAACTGCGCGGACTTAAAAGGCATTTAAAGCATTTAAAAAATTTTCACATGAGAATTATGTTACTATATTTGTCAGTAGTAATAAAAAATAATTAGTTATTAATTTAATTATTAATTTATAAATTAAAAATTATTAATAACTAAAATAATTTCATAAAATTATAATTGATTTCTAAATTAATATTTAAAATAATTTTTATTATAAATTAATCATTAACATTAATTATTAAATTTTAATTTTTAAAATAATTAATCTTTAATTAAAAAAATAATTTCTAAATTAATCTTTAAACATATTATTAATCACTAAAATTTATCATTAAGAATTCTTTTTATAATGTATTTAGAAACTCTTATGAATCCAAAAAAAAACAACTTACTAACTAGTAAACGCAATTATCAAAATATTTGCGTTTAAGCAACAATGCAATAGGCTTCTCATGGAAAAACAGCAAGTGTAGGTATCGTTAACCTTCTTTCTGTTGTTGAAAAATAGTTTTAACATACACTTCTATTTGATTTATGAGTACCATGGACATCTCACATCAATTTAATTAAGATTTAAACATATTGTAATAATTGTTATTAGATTTTATCGATAATAACCCTTGATATTTTCGTTGGTGACTCAATAAGTGTATTGAAAAGTAAAAATAAAAAATAAAATAAAAATAAAACTCTGATAAATCAAAAACAAATCGATTTATAATATATAAATAAGAGTCGAGAAACCAAGATTCTATAACCAGAGAGAGAGAGAGAAAGAGGGGGATAAACCTGTTGTAACTCTTTTCTTTTGGCCGCCAGAAACCCCTCGCATCATATCGTTGCCAACTATTGTCTCCGAACATACATCGAGACCAAGCACTTTCAAAACGTAATCCGTATTCACGCTGTGTTTCTTACCTCCGACAGATGATGCCTGTGAAGTTAATCAAATTCCATCAGACATCTGCATAGCCCACAATAGAGGCACGCGGCATGATTTTCATACTAGAAATTTAGGATGATAACCTTCATAAACGCGTCAACTTCTGCACTAGGTCTTATGTTCCTTTCCTTCTCTAGGCGGCCAAGTTCAGTTGTATATGCTGCGAAAATTAAGCACATTTGTTGTACAAATTCAATTGCCAGAGATATAGAAACACTTCAATAATTAAATTAACGTTTACCTGCAAAACCTTCTTCTGCACCTTGACATCTAGCACCAAAATCCAAACATTCTCTTACCGTCAGTTCTGCAACGTGATCATCTGTTTGGCTAATGTATGCAGAAGTCCGTCGAACATAAAAATCGTCCACGTCGCTGCCATTGTATGTTATACTACCCGTTGTCTGTACAAACACAACAGCAAGAATAACTTACTTTAAGATAAGTACGATTTTTTAAAAAGTGATAGCTTTGTTTGCCACCTTTAAAATAATATAGCTAACTAAATCAATTTTTTAAGAGAAGTTAGTAACATTGTTTAACCAAATTTATTATTATTATTATTATTATTTTCATTATTTAAAATTTGTTAAAATATATAATTTTAAAGTTTTTATTTTTTATGAATGTCTTATAATTTTATTTTTAATCAATTTCGTAACTAAAAATAATATTAAAAGATACTATTTAATTTTTTTTACTACAAAAGAATATAAGAGAAGAAAATAAAATGTGTTTATATATCCTTATTTAAAAAATATAAATTAATAATCACCTTGAGGGTTTTATCAAGCTTGCCCGCGAGAGCCAGAAGTAAGCTGGTTTTACCTGCTCCCGGAGGTCCTAGTAGCAGAGTCATCCTGCAATACAGCCAAAAAGTAGGATGACAGTTACATCAGCGCGCACAGGAAAGCTCTGAACCTATAATAAAGAAACATACATCCGTGATACTACAACCATCACGTTGCGTACTAAATCCAAATTAACTAACATTTTACGGATTTCATTATGTCTAACAGAAAAGTTGAATAAGTTTATTCCACTCATTTGGTTGGGTAAAACAACATGAAGCCGCGGTCGAAAACGCCGTAGAAAGAAGAACCTAAGAAGCACTCTTACCTTCCTGGCTTGATAACGCCACTGATATTGTTCAGTATGGTAAGGGAATGCCGTTTTGGTTTGCATAACCTCAACTTGGTTAGGAATCCCTGCGCGCAACCGCATGCAAAATTTTTTTAGGATACGCATAGCTTTATAAAAAGAAAGTAGCGAAAACATAAAGACGAAATTAACCTCGAAGCAATCACGACTATAGTTAACCAGTGTTGGTAGAGCTCTAGAACCAATTTGAACATTGGCAGAGACGTTGAGGTTCCTGAATCTCACCTCGATCTTCGGCACCTCCAACCCAACCCTACCGCAATCAAAAAACAGGAACAATAGCAATATCGAATTGTAGATCAGTAATTTTGGAGAATCGCTAACACGGAAAACAAAAAAAAAAAAACAGTATTAGAAAGCGAAACCTGTCGAAGCGTTCTTTTATGGCGCAGAGGAGGCGGAAGTTGTCTTGGTCGGTGGTGGCCAGAGCTTTCTTAACGACGAGTTCCCGGCGAGAGCGGCTGAGCTTTCGGACGTCAACTAAGTCTTGCGTAGGAGGTTGAGCACGGGAAGAAGATGCGCGGAGGAGGGCGTAGTTGATGCGCTTCTGCGACGGCAACCTGGAGAGCGCTGCCCACTGCAGCTCCTCCTCGTCCTCGGCGACGGTCTCGGAGTTGGAGGCCATAGCGAAGCTCTCGCTATGGAGTGATCCTAATTCGAAGTATTCGCTTCCATCGGAAGCCGCCATTTCTGTAACGGTTTCGTGTTTGAAACGGAGACGAAGGAAATTGAGAAAGGGACAGGAGATTGTACGAGAAGAAGAGAGGGACTCTGTGAGAGGTTTGGTTTAATGGTAATGAAGAATGAGTACGTAGTTAGAAGTGTTGTGACTTGAGAGTTTGTTACGCTCTCTAAAATGCCGTTGTTATTACACGTGAATCTGTTTTGACAATTTAGAGTGATTGTTGTCCTATTCTTCCGAATCTTCTAATGATTGTTATTTGCTAGTATTATGTGAACCATCAATGACCCTTCCACAAGCTATCTTCTCCTCACATTCTCGTCGTTGTACTTGACCATTGACATTTACTCCTTCTTTTCTCCTTTGAAAAAATTAATATATAAAATTATGTATATTTATTAAATTATTATTAATAATTAAAATACGTTTATCAATTCAGAGTACAATAATAATAATAATAATAATAATAATAATAATAATATAATGACGTGTAAACATTGCCTTCTGATTATTATTTAACACATCAGGAGTGAACATGTTTGTCGATGATTATCAATGCATGATGTAGCACAATACGCGCAACAATGTATCATAATGTTCTCATAAAATATGTTGAAGAAATTGAGAAAGTGTATGCATGACATATTTCTAATTTTGTAATGGTATATATAAGGACTACAAGGCATCTATAATGTGTAGGATCATCATTGGAAGTTGGACCATTTGCAAGGACTAATTTATGGTTATGACTCTTGAGAAAAAAGTCACGTTCACTCAAAATATTCGTAGAATTGTGTTGACTAGTAAATAAACTTGATGAGCTCCGAATAATTTTAATATTAAAAAAGCAATTAAGTTTTTGAAGGTATTTGATTTTGAACCATGACTAAAGATATTTTTAACTCAATCACACGTGAGAGTGACGTTGTCCATCAAACAAATATAATGAACATATATAAGATCAACAACAAAATTATTATCATGAGTAAATGTGAACAATGTGTAATCGACCTTGGATTGGTGAAATCCAAACTAAAAAGATTTTGAAATTTCACAAACCAATTTTGCGATCATTGTTTAATTTCATAAAGGGAATAATGTATTTTGCAAACAGAGTCATGGCCATGAGAACAAGGAGAAAAACTAGGAGGAAAATACATATATACTTCCTTCTCAAGATCTCCATGGACAAAAGCATCATGAACATCCAATTGATAAATATTCTATCAATTTTTTGCACAAAGAGAAAAGTGCACATGTTTTCAATTTTTTTCAATAGGATTAAAGGTTTCATTTTAATTTTATATTTCAATTTGGTTATCAGCAACAATGACTAATATGGATTTATATCATTCTATAAAGCCATTAAATTATACTTATATTGATAAAATCCATTGGCAAGGAAATTCCTTCTTGCAAGGAAGAAGAGGAGTACCAATCCAAGTCCAATTATCTTCAAAGACCTAGAATTCAAGTTTCATATCTTGCAGCCAAAGTGGATTCTTCACGGTCTCTTTGTATAAATGTGGTTTGATGGTGTTACTGACAATTGCAAAGTATTTACGATGTTACGAAGAAAAAATATGTTTAGTGACAAATTTTTCTATAAGATAGAGGAATACTTGAGCGAACACTAGAGAAAGTGTTGAGAGAAGAGGGTATAATAGTAGTTTGGTAATCATAATCGTTGTGTTGATGGTTGATGAGGTCTACTTATGTGATGGATAATTATGAAGGTGGAGATGAAGGGTCGGATGAGCTCTCCCTCTCAGTAAACTCAAGGTTAAGTAAGCATGCAACATCCAAAGAGGTGTACTAACATCATACAACTCATAAAATCAAAGGTTTAGAGATAAATTGTGTGGGAGTTGAAGGAATATCAATTGTAGGTAATGAAAATTGAAATTCTTCAAAAAAAAATTTAAAATCATGAGATACAAAAATCTCCTTAGTATCCAAATCAAACACCTTATAACCTTTTTTGCTAGAAGGGTGGGCCACAAAAGCTAATTTGCAAGAGTGTGCAACTAATTTATCGTATGATTTAGGGAAGACCACTACATAACATAAGCAACTAAGGACCTAAATATGATCAAGTGTACCCATGATATAGTAACTTTACACAATTTTCAGCAAATTCAATATGGTGTATTTTTAAAGCAAGAAATTAATGGAATAATAGAAGTTTCATTGAATTGTTGGAGTTGTTCAAGGATATGCTTCATGAACATAACACATTACATAATCGTAATTATGAGATGAAAAATATACCATGTTTGATAGGTTTGAATTATGAAAAGATACTTGCATGTCCCAATGATTGTGTATTGTATAGAGGTGAGTTGTTGCATTGATGGTGTGTCCAACACGTGGGTTATCACAATTTTAACAAATTGTATGGAAGTAGTGGTGAGGAAGAAACAAAGGGTCCCCTACTAAGGTGTTGTGGTACTTGCCAATAATACCTAAATTTAAACGATTGTTTGTCATAAAAAAAAGGATGTAAAGAACTTGACATGATATACAAATGAAAGAAAATGTGACAATCTTTTTCGACGTCTAACATATTCTCCATGGTGGAAGAAGACTGATGAAATATTTGTGGAATTTGGTGTAGAGGCAAGAAACTTAAAACTTGCACTTGTTACAAAATGTATGAATTTTTATGGGAACTGAAGTACTAAACACAGTTCATGGTAATTTTTTGTTGGTAATTTACAACCTGCCTCATTAGTTGCATAGGAAGAGAAAATATATTATGTGTCTATGATGATTTTAGGACCCTAACAACTAGAAAATGACATTGATGCATATCTCAGACCCTTGTTGACGATTTGAAGATATGACTCACAAAGACATATTTACTTGGCTTCATACATTGAAAGGTTAGTTATTATCTAACTTGTATTCTTTTTAATTATGTCAATTATATAATTAACTATTTGTCATTCATTGTAGATTGCACACCATTGGTTATAGTTATACCTAAGAATTACAAAACAAAGAGGTTTTGTCTGTTTAAGAAAAAACAGCCAAAAAAGGAAAAGCTTATTACAATAGTAAATTTTACATTTTTTCATCACATTGGACAAGTATATTCCAACTAACATATGTCTTTATTGTAATTAGAGACACAAATTTTATAAATGGAAGGGGCAAAACAAGGTCAATATAATTCATGTGTCCTAAGCTTAGGCAACTTCTAATACAATAACTATTTTATGTAAGAGTTGCATAAAAATAATTTTTGTCACTTGTTTTCACTCTAGATAATAGGCAAATTAATTCGTTCAATTGTGGCTACTACATCATGTATTAGATGAAAGACATCATTTGATTAGTTATTACTAACCTTTAAATAGAGGTAACACATTTAAACATTTGATGAAGCGTATTTTAATTTTATGAGTATTACATAATAATGTGACTCAAATATTTCGAGTCTTCAATTATCAATCTTTATTGTCCTAGAATGACATCTAATAAATAAGAGAACAATAAATAACCTTCCTATTTTATTTTTCTTATTTAGAAAATTTTTAGATTAGATTAGACAATTTTTTATAAAACATTTTGTTGAAATGTTTGGCTTATATAGTATATAATATGGATTGAGATTTTCCTACATTTAGTTTAAAGTCAAATGAACTCAATTTTTGAAAGAAAATATCCAAAATTTATGTTGAAACATGTATTAGTTGATATAAATTTCGGACATTTGGTTTACTCTTATATGATACGTATTCATGTCTCGTGTATATCTACCTAATGTAAATATGAACGTTTTACGTTAGATGTATTATGTATTATGTCTAACGTAAATTTATATCTCTCATATATACGTCAAACTATTAATTGATGTAATTAACCATAAATATTTAATATAAAAAATTTGTTTGATGCTAATGATACGATTAACACATAACCAATCAATGCCTATAATTACTTCGAGTTATGTTCTAACTAAAGTTGAATGAGCTTAGCGCCAAAACCATTCACTGCAGTTGTGTTCTTTTATCCTGATCTTTCTCTTAATCTTATCCCATTGTGTAATTTTGAATGATGGTTGTACTGAAACCAAGAACCAAAATTCAACGTTCAGATGGATTATATCAATCTAAAAACCAATATATAGACAAAAAATGAGATTGAATAGTCCAAACTCTTACAAAGACATGCAAATAAGATTAAATAGCCTGAATTGAAAAAAATAAAAAATAAAAATACAGCTATGAAGATTTATAACTATCTATTTATCGATTTCATAACTAATAATCAGGACTGCTTAAAAAACTTATTCTCAACAAGTTTTGGTTTAGATAAAAAAAACGTAAAGAAAAATAAAAAAATAATATGTAGAAGAAAAAATAGATTAAAATTAACGTCTAAGAATTAAAATAAATTATTTTTAAGCATAGAAACTAAAAGGTTAAAGTTTGTAATATAGAAAGTAAATAGTAATTAACCAAAATAAAATAACCTTTACATGTACTCGATTTAGTTATCAGATTACAAATAAAAGAAATAACCAGATATAACTTCCTACTTATGATTCTTAATATAAAGACTTGGCTTAAAAACTTAAACATGAAATTTAATTTTTCTGGTCCCTAACTAAATATTATAAATATGTGAATTTATTAAGCTCTACCCTTTGAAATAAGTTTGCACCTTTTGCCCTGAAGCATTCAAGAAAGACAAGCATATGAAGATAAGATGTCAATCTTAATAATAAGCATGAAGGAGACTATACCATACAACATCAGCAAAAAAGGTATAATCAAACAAAACCAATAACTATAACCTACAATACTACAGTGCATATCTTCTAATATGATACACTAGCACTACTAACTAGAATTTGGATTCTTCACTAGATTCTTCTATATTGTTCCTCTGGTGTGTCTTCAAAATACAATTATAACACTGATTTTGATGTTTTAAAATATATGAAAAAGACTTTTAAAGTACTAACATCAATATATTTTGAAGACACAGCAGAAGACAACACCAAAATATTCAGTAGAGAATCTGAACTCCTACAAACTACTAAAGCCAGATTGGTGGAATAAGGCTTGCATCAGATACAAAATCACCACTTCCAGAAACAACACAAAATCTAACATCAAATTCCAAAAAACAATACAAAAGAGAAGTGTTTGGCACCATACAGGGTTAGCAGTTGATTGGAAAACCTTCAAAAACACTGAGAAAATCCTCAAAACACTCTGCAAGAGCAGACTTTATATTATTCAGTGTTTATTCTTAGTCTTTGTGGACTTGAACTTCTTGGACTTGCTGGACATGAGTCCTTCATCATCAGATTCATCACTAATATCGCCCTTTTTCTTACCACGCTTCTTTTCAGCTCTTCCACATACCACAAATTTCCTTTCATCCTTCTCCTCAACAAGCTCTGACTTCTCTTTGGGCTTCCAAATGAACAGAGATCTGAAAAGTTACGCCAGGTAAGTCCAATAACCCAGCAAACAATATGACAGCACACATAGGTACTATTGCCTTTTACATCCATCATTGAAGAAGTCATGTTCTGAATCTAACAAATTAATTAGGTTTTCAAAGCAAAAAACAGATAGTAAAAACATTGGACAGTTTTTGAAATTACGCTCATATATCTAACTTTGGTTGAATCCGAACAATGTCAGAGTTTAATACAATGCATATGCATCATCTTGAATGACAATACACTATAGAGGAAAACAAACAATGGTTCCAAACTTCTAATAGAGCTAGTTCAAGAAAACTAGTAAATTTCACTTTCTACTTTTAAAAATCATAACAGAATGCTAAAAGGTTTGAATTTCATCCACAGATGAGTAAAATCTCATCAACCAAATTCACCATAGTTAAAAGAATTCATCACTAGCATTATACAATATTTTAGCATTAAAAAGATAAGCCAAACCTGGAACTCCCAGTTGCCAGGATATCTTCACGGGGATGAAGCTTATTAACTGGACTGATCGTTGTGATATTTGGGTCAATCACTTCAGCTACCAATTGCCCTGTACTTGTATCTATAAAATCAATGGGATGGAGAGCAGCTCCGTTATAATTTTCACTTATATATCGACCAATAACAGCAAGGGACTCTGATGGATCCTGCAATTACATAAACCATAATTTTTCTATAAGGCAGAGAACAGAAAAGAAACATAACATCATAAACAACTGGAAGAATAAAATAAAATCACCTTTGGGTCCCATTCAGCTTTAAAGGGTGTCAAATGCCGATTGAAATCATGGCTATGTACAATTTCTCGGCTAGGAGAGTCCATATTACCAAAGATAGAATCCCATATATGAAGACGGTTGTCTTGTGATGTAGTGAGAATTTTGGTTCCAGAAAATGGGGAGAAATATGCAGAGTTAACTACACGATTGTGCTTAAGGTCATAAAGGGATGATCCAGCTTCTATATAACGCAGGTCCCATATACGAGCCTAAAAATAGAAACCATTCATATTTCAGCAGTTAGTTAGCATACCCAGCAAGCAATGTAAGTTCAGATATCAATTGAACAAATACAGTATTTGAATAAAACTGAAAAACTCACAAAATGATCATTTCCACAAGTCAAAACGATGTCTGGTTGAATTGGATTGCAATGGATACCGACAACTTTTGTTCCTCTTTTGTGGATCAAAATTGCATCACCATTCCTGTGGTTGGAGCGCATGTCAACCCTACAAATGCCACAGGATGTTATGCAAACTCAGTTAATTTGTTTCAGAAAAAGCATAGCTATGAATCAGAGGGCTACAATTTGCATCCCTGACCAAGAAAACCCAATTTTAAAGTTCTCTAGTTATTGTCTCCCATGAACTTTTGAAACCATTTACAATGAGCAAAGTCAGGTCATGATGTATGCAAATCTCAATTTCTTCAATACCTTCAACTACTTAATGTACATTACATAATAGGATATTGAAGTGGTGCACTCTTAAACACGCACCTAGCAGATGCCGTGCGGCAATTACAATGCACTTTAAATACTAACCTTCACAAATGGCCATGCAATGAAAAGAAAATCAGAAATACAAGCTCAAAATTTATAGCTAGCCAAACACACTTAGATAGTAAAAGCATGATACTGTACAAAGAAAATCACAAAAATACAAGCATAAAAACTAAATAATTTCACAGGGAGGGAACCGGAAGAAGCTACTTACATGTAAAGAAAACCAAAGCTATCAGCAACAAGAACAAGACCTTTCTCACAGTTAATATCCATGCCATAGATCATTTTCCAAGTGTTCGGACCCTAATAAAAAAAATACATATATATACGAGTAAATTTTACTGCCAAAAGTTAAGACAAACTTTTAGAAGATAAGCTAAAGCCAAAATATGATCATGCTACATATCTTTCCAATTAAAACTTAAAATCCGAAAGTTTAACCACTGTCCAGCATCCCCATCCAAAAATCAGAGGAACACCGCAATCATGAAAACATTTACAATCTTACAGCAACATAATTGAAACTCTTGGGCGTGGCAGAAGAGAACATCATGATAGGTAAAGTGTCCAAATATGGAGATGTTACAATTCACAAATAGTGTTCCAGAAGAAGCGCAATGGGCATATCCAAGTACTTACACAGTTAAAGAGAAAGGTTATGAAATACGACCAGAACCTAAGAAAATTTCTACCTGCCATCCATCAGGGTTCAGGTTCATTGGAGAAGATGATAGTCCTGTCTCCAAGTCAGTGCAACTAATGGTTCCATCTGAGGATGCAGAATAGACCATACAGTCATTTGTAGGATTAAACCTACAAAATTTTGTATTTAGAGCCTGATCTTTACACTTCAGGCTAAGACTACGACAATAAAATATATCCAAAGAATAGGGAAGGAAAAAAACAATTACAAGACCATGGTTTCACGAAAACAACCTTACCTCATATTGTTCAGTAAACAAGAATGTATGTTTCCATAGACCACCTTCTCATATACCTTTCCAAAATCCCATACTCCAAGTTGCCCTTTCTTTTAGTATCAAAACATGAAAACAAATCAGTGGCTAAAAACAAGTAAGTAGGCAACCAAAATATTAATATCAACCGATGTAATTTACTTTACTGTAACAACCTTATCTCCAGATAACAGAATGTTATTCTTGGTCGGGTGGAACTCCAAGCATGTTACCCGTCTACTGTGATATCTGATGACAGCACAATTCACTTGGTCTGGGATCACATATTTGGGCTTGATCTGACATAGAAAAGAAAAAAGAAAAAATTATCATAATCAGAACCCAAAAATACTAGGATGTGTGATAAATAACCTTCAGCATTGAAGCATAAACATTATGGAGTCATAGATTGCTTTAGTGCCAAAAATGTCCATTGAATATTATCAACTGTTGCAACTTGAAGCACATAGTTTACTACATAATTTACAATAAAATTATCTAGCTAAAACCAAAATGATATACTATACTTTTTCTTGAAGCAAAAGCTAGGCTAATGTGAGAATGCTAAGGAGCAACACAATTAAAAATCCCTACAAATGTCGGAAACAACTACAACAATAACAGATACAACTCGGCAGATCAAGGTCGCTATAGCATAACTTCAATGTCGTTATTACAAGTTGACAACAGTGACTAATAATTCAATAGGCCAAAGTTCCCGACTCATATATGGTGGTTATTATCTTCACAAGTCAAGTATGGTATTGCCTGATCATAGTAATAAAGTAAACAGCAAAATGAACAACATACACAACTAACTCAATTATCAGCATTGAGCAAACTAAAGAAAAAAAAAAAAAGTTAGACATACCGAAGGAAGGGATGGCCTTAGCTGGCGTTCAAATACGTATTCCAAAGGTTTACACGTTTTCTTACGGGGTGCTGGGACAACTCCATGCTCAGTTGAGACACGATGTGGGCAAGTCAAAGTGGTGTGTCCTTCAATTCAAAAACGCAAAAGAGTTTACATTTACAATGTCAATAAATAAAAAATCATGATCATTAGAAATCATGTGATGACGAAGACATTTTAACATAACTATTGTAGTATAAAAACCCTTTTAAACTGAGATTGCATAGACTATTTACTCTGAACTGAATGACTTAAAAAGGTACAATCATCCCAGAGAAAATAAATATTAAGGAAATGTCGCAAAGATAACAATCCTAATAGATAAATGAAGAGTGACACCAATATTCACCAGGCTTTTTACACAGAAAGCAAGGCTTCATGGGGCAATCAATATACGTGGCACCCTTGAACCCCGCTTCATGACCATGCTTCTTACATACCTACAACACCACACAAGTTCCATTACGGTAAAAGCGTTCCAATACTGAGAAGAAAAAACTGAACTTTACGACAAAAAAAAAAAAAGTAACCTTGCAGACTTTTTTGAGACTAATAGTGATGGGGGCTTTCCCTTTTTTGTTTGCGTCCGAACCCACTTCCAGATTCTCAGTCTTCTCACTTGTAGTCGTAACCCCATCATCATCATCATCATCCTCTTCTTCTTCTTCTTCAAGTATTCTTTCTTCTTCTTCTTCTCCCTCTTCCTCGGAAGAACTCTGTTCTGATTCAGAGTCCCTCTCAATGAGAACCTTGGGAAACGCGGTTCTTCGAGTAACGGGTGCCATTGGAGAGGGAAAAACCTTAGCGGTGACTGTGGATGGAAGCGGGAAATAGAAAGGCGCAGCGGAGAAAGCTGAGAGTCTGACACCGAAATGGAAAAACCAGTTATTCTATTGGCTTTGAATGACACACGTCGCGCACAAGCTCGGTTACAAAAAAAAAAAAAAAAAACTTTCCTCCGTGTGTTTGTACTAGTCAAGCATATGTGTTTCCACTTTTTCTTATTATTGTAATAAAAAATATGTATTTAAAAAATTAATTATTAAAATAAGTATATTTATATATATATATAATATTTATTAATTTTAAACATTTATGTTTTTTTACTATTATAACCAATAAAATTATTTATTTTTATAAAAATAAAAGTGGTAAAATAATATGTATTTCTTTTTATCATAATTATAAATATATGTATATATATATAATTATATATTTTTTAAATTAATAAAAATGTAGTCATACAATAAATATTTCATAATTTTATAATAGAATTTTTTATTATTAAAGATAATTAATTGAATTAAAAAATAGTTGCAAAATTTACATAGTAAAATAATAAAATGAAATATATTAATACGAGTAAATTAGGTAATGAATTATATCAATAAAATTATAGTCGCAAAACACTTATTAAACAAATTTATTGATAGTTATAGATGATTTTTTATATTGCATAATATGTTAAATTTGATTTTTATATTATTAAAACTTTTTTCATTTTATGAAAAAAAAAATAGAGTTTTGAATATAATAAAATATGAGCGTAAAATTATGCACTTTGTTATATTGTATTAGTTTATCTGCTATATTGTATTAGTTTATCTGGAGGAGTTGTTTTCATTATTTACTCCTAAAAACTTTGTAATAGATTTTTGAAATCAAGCATATTAGTATCAAAGAAATTTTAGCTAAATTTAGTTAATAAAATCATATTTCTGTTAATATGTTTATTAATTTCAATTAAAATTGAGGTTAAAAATTTAGATCGATTACTTTGTATAACATTAATGATAATAATATAATGCTTTCTCCAAATTGGTATATATAGATTATATGAGTAGTGACCCTTAGTTAATTGTATTGAGCTTTTAAAAAACAAAAAAACGAGATATAATATATTTTTTTTCTAATAGATGGGTAATTATCTTAATTAAAAGCATAAATAATCTATTGTCATATTATAGGATAACTAGTTTAATCGAAGTCGCATCAATCATATAATCTTAAATCACTTTTTATATTCAAAAGAATTTCTAACTCAAGTATTTTTCAAATATAAAACAACTCGCAATACAATATTTCAATGTTCATGTGTTGGTTAGTATATAAATTAAGAAAGAGTATGAATATGAAAGTTCTAATCTTGTAAAACAAACATATAAATCATCCTACCAATCCTTCATGTTAAAATAAGTGTGCTAATAGGTTTTAAATTAATGGGTGACTTTATGGTTGTTCCAGAAATAATAAAGTCATCAACATAGACAAAAACTACAAATGTAAATTGATAATAATCCTAAAGAGATTAGGTAAAGTCATACCTTTTAACTGTGGTGAACAGATTGGCAAACAAACATTTAGAAACTTGTTTCAATATGTTGTTTGAACATCATTATGGGTTATCGACAATGTTGTAACGACTTGCATGGCGTGCGACATTAGCACTGTCATGTGTGGTGATGATGAGAGGTTTATATTTGTTCTTGCTCTTGGATCCCACAATTCTATTTCAAGATCTTTTTGCAATCTCAATTTCATTGGAGCCTTCATGCCCTTCGTCCTTTACTTTAGTGTTATAATTGTTGGTGGAGTTATTTTCTTCGTGTTCTCTTCATTGACCATAGGTGATAGGCAACTACAACAACAACCATAAACCAACACATCTTCATTTGGTGCCACTAATGATCCCTACAACGAATCGAACAAACTAGAGTAATACTACAAAGCCTCCATGAACCCCTCCAAAAAAATCATACTATTGTGGTTCACTAGCTACTCCACCACGGTTGTGCTAGTAAACAGTGAACCTTGAAGATAATTAAAGCGTGACAAATTCTCCAACTCAGATCTCGAGTGTCAACATATCTAGATCACCTAAGTTATTACACACAAATCTAGGAAACTCAAATTGAATCATAATATTTTTTAAGTGAGTTTCACCAGCTTCAAATTGATTTGACTAAACATATTAGAATCAAGGTTGTTGAGCCGTGATGGTCTAATCCCATTGAGGTAGAACATTGGTGGAACATTAGGATGGTCGCAAGTGCCTGGATGAACTCCAACCATTATAACCCCATTTCAAGCCAAAATTGATAACATAAAGCATGTCCACGAGGGTAAAGGCTTCGAGGATGGTGTGATTTATCATGAAGTGCATGAATTTCAAGTACAAGCTCGATTCGTAGAAATGTTTGTAAAGCATGTTGGAGTAGAAAGATTCTACAGTTTTGTAATGGTAGAAGTCATAAATTCTTCAAGCGAGAGCTTTAGCGAAGAATAGTGCAACCTTCACCGTTGAACCTCCTTGTGATGTATAAAGAGTTTGCATGCTTCATGAGGCCCTCTGTAAGGCCCTCCTTAAACTATGGTAATGTTTTCTTTCAACCCTTCCACTTGTTGAGGTGTTCCTATGCAAGATGTGTGGAAACTAATTTCAGGAGTAAGAAAGTAACTTTTCATGAAACTAAATCATGTCCCACTATCATTTTTATAAATTTATATTTGTTGTTATATTGTCTTTTGTACTAAAGTAAAAAAAATTATTATTAGTCTTTAAGAGACTTTACTTCTATTAACGTTCAAATAGAAATAAGTGCAAATAACATGTGACAAATCATTTGGTATTGTGAAGAAGTCACATGAAGGAGTTACATATGTTTCTCACAAGTCACAATGAACTAATTCAAATGTCATGCTTATTTTGTGATCACTCCAAGAAAACTTTGTCCAAATTTGTTTAGCTATAAGATACACATCACAAGTTTTATTCAAAGATTCACAATTTTTATTTCCCCTAACATCAAAAACTAAAAACTAATTGTGTGATTTTCCACGAAGGATGCTCAAATACCTATGCCATAGGTCACAGTGGGGCACTTCATCAACTTTAAGTCATTTCCTTGTTGAATATGATAAAAATAATTGAGTTTGCTATTTCATTCACTCGCTCCAATCAACATCATCAAGATGTACAATGGGCTTCATCCATTAATTGTGAGACAAATATGAAGTTGCAATCTAGCTTAGGAACATAGAGAACATTTTTAAGCTTTAGATCCCCATCCAACCACACATCCACTTCTTTGATTGTAAAAGTGCTATGTCTATTTAGAAAGCTCATAGGACAATATTAAATATCAGTCAACTCACAAATACTCCACAAATTTTCAGTCAACATATCTACAATATCAGTCAATTATCCATTAAATAATGTTAAACTTACTTGTCATCTTCTCATATGAGTTTGTCTTACGAGTACTCAACATTTCCACCAATACTTATCATTATTTAGTGGTCAGTTTAATAAAATCACTTTTGTTGTATTATGTTAATTATATATCTAATAAGTTGTATCCATGGTCCTAAATGTGCACTCTAATTAGGTCAATAATTCCAGTTTATAAATGATAACAATAAAACAAGAAAAATCATATTAATATAGGTTTCTATATAAGAATACAACAGATTTGTCTCGAATTCAAAAAATAGCAGAAAAGAAACTCTAGCAAATCATTTTGAAGCATCGAAAATATAGAATCAATGCATTTAGAATCAAGCAAATAATATATACACAAAAAAGTTATAGCCAAGAGAATAAGAAAATGTTAGGTTAACTGAAAATACAAAATTAAAGCAATTATGTACATTGAGTTCAATTTATTGCGACTAAAAATAAAACATATGAAAAGTGTTTTCAATATACAATAATGCTATAAATGTACATTCAAAAAATGTATTATCAAAGATATGAAAGGATAACCAAAAGTGACTTTATGTACCCATAATAGATAGAAATGGTTTTATGTACTTAGGTGACTCAAGTGTGAAAATGTATGATATCTAAGTTTTATTAATAGAGCCTTTTTATCATTTTTAAAAAGGACTTAAACATATCTTATATTAGGATACAACACGAGTATTAGCTCAAAGTATTGCATTGTATGGTTTTACAAAATTCTTATGAAAATATTTGTCAACTAATTTCAAACTATTAGATGAACCGATTGAATATCTAATTAACAATTAAGTTTTCAAAATATCTTTATAAATTTTATTCATTCCTCTTAGATTTGACCTATAATTTCATAAAAGATTTAAGATAGGCTTGAAGTTTTACTAAACTTGAAAGTTCATTGATGAGTTAAAGAAGTTTCACATATGTTCAAAAGTTAATTGAAAATTTTAAAGACTTAACATAAGCTCAAAAGCTTAAGATAAACTTGAAAGCTCATGGAGAAATTCAAATCTTTAATATAAGAAATCCTTTTGCTTGTGCAAACTCTTTGACTTAGTTATAAGAAAAGGATGTTTGAGCTCTCGTACACCTATCTCTTAGATTCCCTACAAAGTAAGAATCATATTAAAATGAGGTTCAAATTTCAAGTTATAACTCAAATGCTAAATTATGTCTAAATAGTCAAAAATAATTAACTATATGGTCTAACCAAACTCAAACAACAATTTGTCCAAATCATTCAATTACGCATAAAGGGGTTTAATATTAAAATTATGAAGAAAAGTATAGATAAAAAGTATTACCTTTTACTTTCCTCTATGTATTTAGAAAAGTATAAATACAAATTATGAAATTACTAAGAGTGATTTTATGCATTTTTATTTGTTAGAAATAATTTTGTATACTTGCATTTTTTAAAAGTGAGATTCTGTAGTGGTCTTATAATCAATTTTGATTGTAATAGAACCCTTATATAATTATTTAAAAGAGATTTGAATGTATCCCAAGAATTAGAATAACCAATGTGATATATTGTGTTCTTTCTATATTTATATAGTCAATCTATTACAAGATAATTTATTGGTCTATAAGACAATTTATTGATCTTTCTCCTATTATCATGCATGTTAAGAAAATTCATGTACATGTCCATGGTTGAACACTTATACCAACATAAGGAAGACTTTCTCGAGCCTTATAAATAATATTTTTTTAATTTATTTTAACATGTTATTTATGCCTTATCAGTAAATTTTGAAATTATTATTTTAAAAGAATTTAAATCATATTTCTAAACTTGACTTCTAAACAAATATAACAAAAAAAAATACTATTAAAGTTGTGTTATAAACTACAACGTTGATACTAAAATAATAAAAAAATAAAATTGTAGTTGAAAAAGTATTGTTAAAGTTAAGTTGAGGCTTTCACTTAACAATGAATGTCAAGTCACATCCATACAACTAAATCTTAGGGGTGTCAAAGCTCGTTGAGTCGGTCTACTAAGAAAAGCGTAGGTCGAGTTGAAGTTTTTAACTTGTCAGTTCGTTTTGATCTGATCCGCCTAACTCGTCAAACTAGCACGTCAGTCCACTTCTGGTCTGCTGGCCCGTTTTATTTTTTTAAAATTTTAAAACCTAAAAATAATTTTAAAAAATAAAATTTTTATATTATATTTTTGTATAAATGTAAATATGCGATATTATTATAATTTAAATCGTTAACACTTATAATTTAAGTTCCAATTATTAGTTATAATATAGTGATTTAACATGTAAATATAATAATTATTTTAATTTATCCAATTGAAGATAGTAATTTAACATCTAAATAATCATTAACACTAACCCATTTTTCAGTGACACGTCAGTTCAGTCCAACCCGTTTTTGATTGGTCAAAAGCAGTACGAGCTAAAATGGGTCAAGTTGACCCGTTTTGTCACCCGTAGTAAATGTCACTCTAGCAAATCATTTGAGTAATAAAATAAATAAATCATCTCTCCTACCAAATTTATATGAAAGTTATATAAAATTATAGTCTATTATATTATACATGTTATTTCTTTAATTAAATGTCCACTATATTTATATTATTTATTCAAAAAAAAATATTAAAAAAATGTAATTTAATATAAATTTGCAATCCAAAAATTCTGATCAAATTAATTCACGATTTGAACAACCTGAATTCAAGCAACTCGAAAAATTAAATGGTCATATATGAATTTTAAAATATTAAATTCAGGTTATATTAGATTGGTCAAGTTGGATGAGAATCTAATCCAACCCGACCAATGCTCACCCTTACTCAAATTCATCCTCCAATCCAAACACAAACTAAGTACTTTTATTCCAATCAAACAGCTAAGAACACTACTAAAAATTCTCATATTAAATGTAAACTTTCTTACAAATTTGTTAAGAAAATTTTAAGAAAATACTTTTTTCTGCTATTTTTTTTTACGAATCTTAATTGGTAGGTAATTCTTTCATGAATAATTATTTCCTACAAAATTATAAAAGTCGTAAGTATTTCCAACAAAATTTGTTGTGAAAAGTGTTTATAAAAAATATTTTGCAAAAGAATATTGACAACAATTTCCTGCAATTTTTTTTTCATAATAAAATTTATAAGTATTTTCTAAAACAAAATTGAGAGAAAATATGAGCATTTTTAGTAGTAAAAAGAAAATATTTCTAATTCTATAATTAATTCTTTTCTAAATTGTTATATATTTTAAAATAAAATTATTATATTATTGATGTTTATTGGATAATTAGGTGTTCGTCTTTTTTTTTAATTTATATATATATATATATATATATATATATATATATATATATATATAACATTAAATAACAATAAATTTTAGAGAATAATTTGTACATTAATCTTTTGATAGTTGAAATTTTGGTTGTTAATATAACATTCCAATTTTAGCAACTTAAAACTAATAAAATATGATATTTCACCTTAGTGTTCAAAACAAATAAACAAATGTATAAAGTATATTAATACAGGCTTACAAACTTACAAATGATCAGACTATATAAATATAGGGTTAAATATGTTTTTGGTTCCTCAAGTTTCAGCGAAATTTGGAATTAGTCCCTCATCAAAATTTTTGACTAATTTAGTCCTTCACCTTTCGATATGCGTGAATTTAATCCTTTTAACCAAATTTTGTTAAGTTTATCTGACGTTTCAAACACATTTCATGATAGTATTTAAATTATTTACACTGTTTGACACATTTTTCTTCAATGTTAACTTAAATACTATCATGAAATGTGCTTGAAACGTCAGATAAACTTAACAAAATTTGGTTAAAAGGACTAAATTCACGCATTTTGAAAGATGAAAGACTAAATTGGTATAAAGTTTTGATGAGGGACTAATTCCAAAATTTACTGAAACTAGAGGGACCAAAAACATATTTAACCCATAAATATATCAATTATACATACCAAACATTTCTAACCCTAAACACAAGCTAACCACTTACAATAGCTTCTCATTGAGACCTCCTTCTGACCTAAAAGATGGCTCCTCAACCTCCAGAGGTGCCTCTGAAACAACATCCACCACTGCTCCCACCGAATAGGTGATCATCGCAAAAGAAAAAAAGACAGAAAAACAGAAGAAGGGCAAGCTAATGACTTTTAAAGAATTTTCTTAAACCATATAATATTGATATATCTAACAACTACAGACAAACAAATATTCACATACATAAATTTATAAACTACGACTCAACTAATCCGGATACATGTATTGCGGTCGGATCCAGTCAGTTCTGCACTTGTGGTGGCATCTCATGCTCTGCAGAGTGACAAATTAAGAGTGAAAACTCTACCATATACAAGGTAAGTCCACTAACACCTATGGTCAAGGAAAAATCCCTAGGCTAGGACCTCTTGCTCCTCTCACCACATACCTCATTCCTCTCTACTTGATAATTTGAATGGTTATTAGAGCGTCAGGATAACTGCCAAGACAATCCCTACCTCAATGCATACACTACCACAATCACTATTAATCCTCCTTGGGTTAGCATCAACCAATCTCAACTCAGTCTCATATAAAAAATCTCATACCATATACTCATCATTCATAATAATTACAAAGCTTATATGATAACTAAAATACCACCCAATTTAACTCAAAAATACAAGTTTCAGGTTCTGACTCACTCACCCAGCTAGTAGCACTCGCCCAGTCACTAGCTCATGCTCGCCCAGCTAGTACCACTCGCCCAGCCACTGGTCCAGGTATGGAAGATTCTGACTTGCAAATTCGCCCAGCGAGTAGCACTAACCCAACCACTGCCCCATGCTAGCCCAGCGAGTAACACTCGCCCAACGAGTATGCGAATCTGCATTATTTTGCAAATCAGTGTTCTGCATAATTCTACAAATCAACTTATTTGCCCAGCGAGTAGGCTCGCCTAGCGAGTAAGCAAATATATATGCGTACTTCTACAGAAATTGATTTAAGCAAAATTATACCTATTCAACCAATCCATACAACTCCAAAACCTTCACCAAAGACCATTCGAGTATCAAACATTAATTCTATCAAAACATTCATACCAATTGCATCCAATTGCACCTATAGCATATGATTATTCTCAAACAACAGATAAAACCTAAGTATTTATTGTTTTCAAACATCACAACCCAATTCTTATGTCAAACACATCAGTTAAATACAGAATAATCATATAATAACATTCCTAATAGGTTTGTGAGACATAATAGACATTAGCTTCCCTTACCTGGTATCCTGCTTAAACAACTCTATAAACGTTAAACATCTATAACTCCACAAGATGTTCTATCCACATATAGAAACATCATAAGAACGATCAGGACATACCATTATGATCACTGATCAGCAGAGACTCATACTGATAATTAAAACGACGCATGCAAGCGAAAGATGGCTTACATGCAACAGAAAACAGAAAAAACAAAAAACATAGTAAAAATTTAACTTACGCGAACAGAGAAACTAATCGGTCCAAATTGAAGGGCTCACTGAGATGATCAATCATACGGTCTTGATGCTTCAATCAGACGACCAGAAAGATAGAAGTTTTAGAGAGAAGTCAAAGAGGTCTAGAAAAATGGTTTCTAGAAAGATAGTGTGTTTTAAAATAGTAAAACTCATTTGTAACAATTCTATTTATACTAAAACTTTTTCATATTAAAATATTTGAGTCTCACTATTTTTAAACCACCATTACTTCTAAAATACCATTTTCTAAGATTTTACAGTTAACGCTAGGAATCAATTTATATCTTGATTTACAAATTAATTATCATTTTTCATTTAGTATTATGATTAATTTTTTATTCACTATTGAAGTTTTTCTTGAAATAAAATTTTAAAAAGATTGAAGATCATCCTTTCTGAACTTTAATTTTTGAAATTCATATTAGTAAAATTTTTCATATTCATGGAATCTTTCTTGCAAATTTATTATCAAATTTTATAAGAAAAAATATATTTTTACTACTTCTTCTAAGAATTTTAACTGATAGATAATTTTTTCATGGATAATTATTTTCTAGAAAACTAATTCACAAATAATTTCTACAAAATTTATTGTAAAAAAATATTTTGTACAAATTATTTTCAAAAAAATGATAAAAATATTATAACAAAATTTGTAAGTATTATTTTTTTAAAAAAATTGAAAAAAGTTAAAAAAAAATGTGCCAATAAGAAATATTATTTTTTTCAATTTTTTTAAGGATTAAATTCGGTCATTATCACTGAGTTAAAATTTATACATTAGTCAAAGCATAACTAAAAGTTATATATAATAAAACTTATATCAAAAGTTATTATGTATTTTGACATCTTATTACCACTTCAAAATTACTCATAATTTATTCTCATCACATAAAATATATTATTAAAAATAATAAAAAAATATGAGGGAATCAAATAAAAATCATGCTAAAAAGTTACAAAGTAAACTTTCTATAAATAAAAAACACTAAACAAATATAAAAATAGGACATTAACAGAAAAAAAAAAATATCAAGAATTAGATGAGAAAGAAGTATACCATTGATACTCAAAGTTATTTTCCAAACATATAAAAATATAACTTTCTATTATAATGAAAAACATTTTCTTAAATTTTATAGACAAGGGATATACAAAAGCATGTGATAAACCAAAGAGGCCAGGAACAAGGATTGACCACAAAGGGTATGGGAATGGGAAGAGCTAAACAAAGTGAAAAGCACATGATCACATTAAACTCATTCATAATTTTCTTAGGCTTAGGTCCATGGCTAAAGAATAATAGTATTCTAGTTGGAGAAAACATTCATAAGTGTGTAAATTGAAGACATCAATGTTATTTTTAGTTTGTGGGTGTTTCTCCTAACTGTCCACATCAGCCACTTGAAGTGATTAGGGAACAGAGAATTTTTTTTAGAATGATAGCATCATACCTCAAATTGCACCTCATGTGCAGCGTGGCCTATTCATAGAATACTCTTCAACACCTTGCATTGGAAATTGTGATAAGTTATATATTTCGTCATGCTTCTTTATAAGTATTTTAAATGAATAAATAAATTAATTCATTTATAAAACTTTTCTTTTAATTTGAATATAAAGCGAGGGCTTCTTCGCTTTTGAGGATTTCATGTTTCAGTAGAAACTAGAAAATGTTCGTTTTGGATGATATAAGAACGAGTGAATACGATGATTTGGAAGATGAATGCTCTTTTTTTTATCTCGCGTGTCTAGGGTGGATTTGAAGGATTGATGCAGCAAATGACCTTTTTATGTGCATGGTAATCTTTTCATCGTGGAGTGCCAATCCACTTCAACATGACTGTTTAGATCCAATCCCTTGTTTTTAGTGGATTGATCTGTGTTGGTCTGGAACTGATCTCACATTCGTATTTCAATGCATTGTTGAAGCTTGGAATTGATCCGAAAAAACTTGGAACCGATTGTTGTTTGAATTTCAGTAACTTTATTTGTAGTATTAAATAAAATTTTTAAAAATAATTATAACTCATACAAATATTAATTTATACTACTTATTACTTAAAGGGCAAAATAATAATCTCATCTTTTTATATATTAAAATATTTTCTTATCTATCACATGAATCAAATCACTCACAAACTCTCACAAACTTTACTTCCAAATGCACTCACAATCACTTCTAAATCCCTTGAAAAAAACAACACACATTTCACTCTCAAATCCATTCAAACTCATCTTATTCCTCTCCCATAAATTCATCTACCCAATTAAACAAAGGCTAATTGTAGTTTGCAGAAAAATTTACCTCTTAATTTTAAGCCGTGTCTAGGTTAATGTACTCTTAACAAATTTTTTAAGCCGTGTCTAGGTTAATGTACTCTTAACAAATTTTTTTTTTTTAACTTTTAACTTTAGTTGCTTTTATAAATTATTTATAAAATAAACCGAAAGTTCGAAACATTAATTGCAACTTTTTGAGAAAAGTTGGTTTATAAATAAAAAAACTTTATAATTTATGACTATTCTTATCGACCGTTTTTTAGTTTTGTACATTTTTTTTTTGTTTCGTAAAGAATGTTATTTTTATTTTAAGAAATTTAATCAAATAAAAACCAATTCATTATAACAATAGTTAACCACATATAATCAATTCTTAAAATAACGTAATTTTCTTAACTTTTATGTTCAAAACTATTATATCACACCATATATATATATATATATATATATATATATATATATATATATATATGTGTGTGTGTGTGTGTATTCCCCCGACATGCCAGCATCAGTAAAATCACAAAGCAATTGAGTATAAGACAAACAAAGCAAGCAAAAATATTTTCCAGGTTTGAAAATCACGTTAATATACTATGCAATTGAATGCAATTGAGTATATGAAGAAAAAAAGTGAAACATAATTAACAACTAAAAAAAAAGTAATAAGGAGGTCTAACGATTAAAAAAAAGGAAAGACAGGTGAAGATCGTGGATCTGATTCATCCTACTAATAATTTGTAGAAATAAGATTATTTTGGTAAGCTTTTAGAAGCGAGATGGAGAAATGTTGTGAGTTTAACTCTCCCACCAACAATTGGTTATGATAATGTAAGTTTCTAAATAAATAGAATGATTAAATATGTTTTTAGTCCCTGAACTTTGATCAAAAATTGAAATTTGTTCATGTTCGAAACTTTAATAGATTTTGGTCCCTAAATTTTAAAAATGAATGAATATAGTTCTTTTAACTCAATTACGTTAACTTTTTTTTTTAAGTGTCGAACATATTTCTCATTAGATATTGAACCAAGAATGTGTCAAACAGTGTAAAAAATTTCAATACTAATATGAAAAGCGTTCGACACGTCAAAAACAAGTTAACATAATTGGGTTAAAATGACTATATTCATTCATTTTTAAAGTTTAGGGACTAAAATGTATCGAAGTTTCAAACAGGAACAAACTCCAATTTTGAGTTAAAGTTCGGAGACTAAAAACATACTTAACCCTAAATAGAAAGTGTTAGGTGTTAGACAACTCAAAATACAAAAGAAAAACGATGACTTTATGAGAGAATATTATTTTATTATTTAAGTAAAGGTGATTCAATATAAATCTATTGTGTGTATTTTCATTATCACTACACTTTTAATTTGATTAGTTAACTAGCTAGTATTGTATATCTGTGCACTAAATTTTTTGAATTCGTTTTCGGCCTCTCCTCATTCCCTTCTAAAAACTCATTACTCCAACAACTACAAGTACAAGTGAAATGGACGAAAGTTTTAACTTGTAAGGTCTTAAATTTTGGGTCATATTATTTATACAAAACAGCAGTTGTCTATTTATTTATTGGGTTAAAATTTTATTGTTTTGACATATTTAGATGACATTAAAGATTTAATGAATTATTTCAGTAATATTAAAAAACTTAAATCATGTAACTATAATTATTCTACTCAAATAAGTTTGATTAGGTAATATTAATTACGATAAAATATAAGTATAATGATTTATATACATATATTATAAGATTATATCATTTTAATATGGGCCTTGAACATTTTGAGTAACCTATGATTAATGGAATGGACATATTTGCAATATCAAAGATTTCATAATGAGTTAGGCATCAAATGGTGGAAGAATTTATGGAATCAACATATAGAATTTTGCGCGTAGGTATTATGTTATTTTCCTGTAGTGTTAAGCTAACCAGAATTAACTTTAGTTGTATTTACAAATTTATAAAAAACCAGTATCACAATCTAAAAAGAATCACACATTCTTCTAATTACACTTGATTTGTTCCAAGCACTAATAAACTACATAAAACAGATAATTTAATACAACCAAATATGTTGTATTTATCTAGTTCAAAGCATTCCTTGATCTATTCACAAATCTCAATCTTAATGGATACAAAATATACAAAGACATCTTAGAAAAACTTGCATTAGCATGCCCCAACAAAGATTCACAATTAATCCAAACACTTTTGGCCTACACATTAAATAAATTTAATTATTTTTTAATTATAAAATTACTCCCAACATAAATAAAAACTATTTACAAATTATAAAATTAATTATATTAATAATAAAATTATAAAAACTATATTCTATTATCATAAATTAAAATAACACTGTAGACATTTCTCCCTCCTCTTGAATGCTGGTGGTGGAAAGTTTCATTCAACAGTTCAGAGTGATTCAGATGTGTAGTAAGCTTCAACCTATATGTTTACAGCAGTCACTGTTATGCAACCGGTTTCAATCGCTTAAGAGTTATGAATGAACCGAGTAAAACCTATTCTTTAACAAGAAGAAGATGATGAGAAACACTTGATTAAATGAGTATGTAATGGAGTGAGAGATAGGTTATGATCATGCACCCAAACACATAATTGATAACTGAAGCAGCGCGGTGGTTGTCATACTTTGTTCACACACATTAGATGAACCACTTTAAGTTTCATATTGACTAGAAATGAAAAAGTAAAATTTTATATAAGAATAAAAATCTACAAATTTATTATTTTAAGATGTTTGGTTGATAATGGTGTCAGTATCTTATATGATTTTATATGATTAGACTAAGATCTCAAGTCTCTCTCCAGAAAAATCCTTCTGTATACCTATCACCATAATTACAGGGACACTTCACTTTCACGTGCAAATGTCTTTTTTCCTCCTTATAAATCTCTTCACCACCATCATCACTCTTCAATTACGTCAACACAATGTTCTCCACAACACTCCCTCTTCCTCTTCTCATTAACCGTTATCATCCTCTTCCTTCTCCTTCACCCACTGCTCCTCCGAGGGTCACGCTCCGGGACGACGGAACCTTGCTCGCGAAAGAGTCCCTTCCGCCGGAGCTGGTGGCGGAGCTGATGCCAAACCATGTGGCCGTGATCATGGACGGCCACGGCAGGTGGGCCAAACCGAGGGGGCTCGCGGCGACGGAGGGGCACCGCGCGGGGGTGGAGTCACTGACGAGGATGGTGATGCTGTGTTGCAGTTGGGGCATTGAGGTTCTCACGGTTTTCGCGTGCTCCACTGAGAACTTGGCTCGCCCCAAGGTCGTTGGTGTCTTTTTATTTCGCATATGCATGCGTTTTCTTAACCTAGTTATTGGTTTGTTTGGTTTTGCTGAGTAGTGGTATTTATGGTGCGGTGGTGCAGAAGGAGGTTGATTTCTTCATGAGACTGTTTGAAACGACAGCAAAGTCTTCAATGGAGTGCATGCAAATGTGAGTGGAAGATAACTAAGTGTGATCAGACAAAATAAATTCTGAAAAAGAAAACAAAAACTTGTTTGCACTCTCGCGACATCACTTTTTTAAAAGACAACTGTGGAGGTCCTCGTAATAACTTGTTTCCTAGTAGTGGAGGTAGACTAGGTTACCATCAATCTTAAAACGGGGAATGATATTTGACAAAAAATTATACTTTGACTAAAGATTTTTTTACAAACTTTGATCAAATTTGTTTTTTATATTAAGCTATTGTTGTTTTAATTTTTAATTTTTTAAAAAAATTCACTTTTATTGAGAAAAAGACAAAAACTTGTCAAGTTTGATAAAAACAATTTTGTCAAACCCCATCTTAAATTATTGGTGAATTAGGTTGGAGATTTCAATTTCTTAGTTTATTTTGTTTTGTCTATTTTGTCCGTTAAGCTCACATGTGAATGGTGGATTAGAGGAAAATGACTTTTAAGACTCAATTTTTTAAAATTTTAAAATTAAATTAAAAAGATCAAGAAATTAATTTCTCTACGTTATATTATTTTAAGAATGTAAATATTTAATAATATTATAAAAAAATATATTTTAATTATAAATTATAATAAATATACGATTAAATATATTTTAGAAAATTTAAAAAAATATTTATATGATTAAATATATGTTTAGTATATATGAAAGAATTTAAAAGATAAAAAAAAATGCCAAGCCAGTACTCCACTCTGCCTAAATGGATTGAATTTTGCAAAATCTGTTTTCTACTCTACTATATATATATATATATATATATATATATATGCAATTCGTACCTATTTAATTTTTAAACTATTATTATTGTAGTATTTAGGGTTATTTATTTTTAAAAATTTTAAAATGTAAAAATTTTTAAGTTTTAAAAGTTTTTAAAATATTTTTTTTATCAACAATAAAAATATATAAAATAGAAGAGAACTTGAAGTGCTTTGATCCTTTACACAATTAAAAAAATAAGACAAAAATAACAGAAAAAATTAGGCACCAAACATCTATATCCTCAAAAGATATTACATAGCACAAGAGCCTAATTTATATTTTAGAAAAAAGGTATAAAGACTAACAAACGAAGAAGGGATGGGCATATTCCTTATAAAAATTATGCCACCAATCACCAAATGTCTAAGGGGAATGAGTGAATCATCTCCAATGGAGGGCTCAAGGGATCGATGGTTTGCATGTTATCGGGCCCACAGTGGGTGTCAATATTCTGATCCTATGACATTGTCAGGGTCAATCATCATGCATATGAGGTATTGTTTGCTTTGGAGCGCGTGCTCTGTCATAGTTATGTCTGTAAAAGGCGCCTCAAACATCGTTAGGATCAATCACCCTGCATCCGAAGTGTTGTCCATTTTGGAACGTGTGCTCTGTCACAATTTTGTCCTTAAAAAGTGTCTCAAAGGGTAGAAGGAGGAAGAAATATTTAAATCGTCTTAGGCTTCGACTTCTAAATTATTCGATGTGGTAGAAACACAAAGAGTCTTTCCATAGACCATCTTTATGAATGTCCATTCTCCACTTCCATTTTCCAAGTAAAACCTTATTGAATGCTTCTAGATCTCTAACTCCTAATCCACCCTTTTTGTTTCGGCTTAAATAAGTTATCCCATTTTACTCAAGCTATATTCTTATAGTCATGTCCCCAACCCCATAATACTTTTGATTTCTTTCAAAACTTTTACAAACATCTTAAACAAGGTAAGATAAAACATAGGTAAGGTCGTAATGATTGACCTTGAGAGCACAACTTTGCCAACAAAGGTTAGTTTTCCTCTCCACTTTAATAATTTATTTGTAATCTTTTAAACCATACATTTCCAAAAAATACTCTTCCTATGATTATCCCCAACTGGCAGGCTTAAATAGGTAAAGGGAATAGTCATTTTATAACAGTTCAATAATTAAGTATTTATCAATCATGAATTTGTCTAGTCCAATTCCTCCCACTTTAGATGTATGGAAATTTACCTTCAATCCCAGTGTCAATTCAAAAAAATGTAGAATGCTTTTAATAGTCAAAATATTTTAGGTTTAGCATACTACTTCATTGAAATTTTAAAGTTTTGGAGAATAAAAAAAGAAAAAAAAAACAAAAATTCTATGGAAAACTATTTTTGTTTTTAAAATCCGGCTTTTAACAGAGGTTCTATAAGTAATTGTCCTTATTTTTCAAAATTTTTTACTTTTAATGACGTTTTTTACACAACTGTTGTTGAAAAATTATCTATATTTATAAAATTGTTACCATGTCCTTTAATGACTCTACAATCGTTGTTAAAATGGGTCATGGAAAGAAAAGTATGCACTAGTTATACTTTTCCACTTTAATTGAAGTAGTATTTCGATGAAGTTTGTTCGTGTATGATTCTTGCATGGTTACAGGAAAGGAATTCGAGTGTGTGTGATTGGAGATTTATCAAAGGTCCCTGAATCTCTGCAGAGAACAGTTGCAAGAGTAGAAGATGTTACAAAAGATAATAAGAAACTTCAACTTATTGTGGCATTAAACTACGGTGGAAAATATGATGTTGTGCAAGCATGTAAAAGGGTAGCCATGAAAGTGAAAGATGGTGCTGTTGATGTGGAGGACATTAACGAAAGCATAATTGAAAAGGAATTGGAAACTAAGTGCACTGAGTTTCCTAATCCAGGTTTGCTAATACGAACTAGTGGGGAGCTTAGGGTGAGTAACTTCTTGCTTTGGCAATTGGCCTACACAGAACTTTATTTCAGCCCAAAATTTTGGCCAGATTTTGGTAAGGACGACTTTGTAGATGCCTTGAGATCATTTCAACACAGACAAAGACGTTTTGGTGGCCGACATTGAATTGAGGACAAAATAAAAATAGGGAATCACATTGAATTAATTCGATGAATATTGAAATAAAATACTTATCAAGTCTTTTTATCATAAATAAACTTGTAATGACTTATATTATTTTAAGTGTTCTATCTTTTACACATGAGTATTTGTGAGTCTTATATTATACTTGGTATACCTAACATTTATATTTAGTCAACATTTCAAAACTCTTAAAATGTTTTTCAAATTCTTAAAGCTAAATAATAACATATAGATTTACAAGTTACATAAGTTAATTTATTAGTTTCAAAATATTTTCAAAACTATTTGATAAATGTAAACTCACATTAAATTAACTTAATTCTAATTAAAAGAAAACTTAATGTTTCTTATTTATTTTTCACTCCCAGGATTTTCTTTTCGATCTTTTCAGTGATCGAGTTATTCTTATCACCTCTTTGATTATGTCGAGATTTTTCCGAGATGCCTACAGTAACACTATGACACTCAAGTGAGCCAAACATTCATAAAAACAAATGTAGTAGTAAATCAAGTGAGAATCATATATAAAGAATACTGTCATTTTATACTATTGTCATGAATATTTACATTGGTGAGTTTAGATCGGCTAGGTCATACTTATTCTAGGTAATTTTAGGATATTATGATCTCACCTTAATTCTTGATTAAACAACTCTGATCTTGTTTATTAGGTCAATCTTTTCAGAATAAGTAAACTAGAATGATGTCATCTTGTGCTAACGATATGATCTAGGTTTTGTCATTCACACAATTCTATTATTTTTTCATAATTATATTTCCATTTCCTTAATATTAATGTTCTTTGTCAATAAATATTACTTTAGTGAATTAAGGTAAAGTCAAATTTAGAAAGTTATTTTTGTAATATACTAATTCAAACTACAATAATATTTTATTTACACTTGAGAGAGTAATTACAATGTCGTTGTATGTTAGATTTTGATAATCTTATGAACACCATGAAAAAGTTAATATTAATCTTAATTTAAATTAGAGTATAACATAGATAAATATTTATATGGGTGAGAAAACATGTAAAATTTGATGTTATGTTGATGGTTTAGAATTTCATTACTATTATATTGTGAGAATTGAACTTAATATCTTTTGTTTGGGTACGTACATGTCGTGGTGAATAGGTTGAATTAAAACAATAAACTATCTTAATTACTTTGAATAAGCATTTTGAAATTTTAAAACTATTTGAAATTTCTTATTTTATTGTTTCCATTTATATCTATGATAAATAAAAGTTAGCTGTTTTTTCTTTAGTTCATATTCGATAGATTTACAAAGTAATTAAAATCTAGTTGAAAAAGTAAGAAAATATTGAGAAATTTTTATTTAAAAAAAAGCTACTTTAACACTCATCTAAAAAATACATTCATTTGACAATACTAATACATATTATAAATTTTAAATAAAAATAAGATAAATATAATTAAAATATTATTATTTAAGAGTGTTAAATGAGTGTTTTTTGTTAACCTATTTTACTAGCGCATGCAGCAGAGGAAAGTGATAGACCAATTGCATTCAATCTAAATTAATAATTTATTTAATAGCTTTAATTGAAGTTTGACCATAGGGTTAAACCATCAACTTTAATTTACTTGGCATACCTATTGCTAAGAATTTAGGTGTTATGTGTGTGTGTATATATATATATATATATATATATATATATATATATATATATATATATATATATATATATATATA
>Ga0214545_1002958_pt1 | contig 32681 bp, 21 predicted proteins | sample CNSS4metaG_FD_160064 | JGI IMG/M metagenome (GOLD analysis project Ga0214545, IMG submission 160064) | Root nodule microbial communities from cowpea collected in UCLA plant growth center, Los Angeles, California, USA - CNSS4 | ecosystem: Host-associated > Plants > Roots > Nodule | place: USA...
AATAAAAAATATATATAAAAAAAAAAATATATATATATTAAAATATAAATATATTATATATATATATATATATATATATATATATATATATATATATATATATATATATATATATATAATCTTATAAATATTTTAACTTTAATTAAATAGCTTTCATATGTAAAAAAATTATAATAAATAAAAAATAGTTGTTATAAAATATCACCGAAATATTTAAGTTGTTCAAAATAAAATATGACTATAAAATATTTAAGTTACTTAAAATAAAATATGACTATAAAATATTTAAATTTGTTATAATATAATATGATTATAAAATATTTAAATTTTTTAGAATAAAATATCATTATAAAATATTTAAATCGGTTATAATATAATATTTCTATAAATATTTAAATATTTAAGTTGGTTATAATATAATATTAATATAAAATATTTAAGTTTGTTAGAATAAAATATCACTGTAAAATATTTATATTGACTATAATATAATATTACTATAAATTTATTATAATATTGTTATAAAATATTTAAGTTTGTAAAAAAAAAATATATTTTTAAAATATATAAATATTTTATAATATATATATATATATATATATATATATATATATATATATAATATTATTATTATTAAATTTTTAATTTTTTAGAATAAAATATCACTATCAAATATTTCATAATTTCCTTCAATATTTTTAGCTTTATATATGTTGTTTAAGGTCAATATAAGTGTGTTCACAACACGGTATCCAAAAAACTTAAGAAAATGAAACTTTAATTATCATTACAGCACATTTGCATACATGAGCATTGTTTATCAAAACTTGCACAACATTTTCTTTCACTACTTTTGTAATAACTAGTCATTATGTTAGCTGTTATGTAATACTTATTTCTTTATTTCATCATATGCTCTAACAACTTTTAAGAAAACGTGAACACCTCACTGGTTATAATATATTTATTTGAAAATTTGTTCATCCATCATAGACTATGTTAATCTCTTTATTGTTCTAAGTTCATTTAATTGATTTAAGTAACCTCTCAACATTTACTTTCTCTTGTTGTATTAGAGTAATTCTCAAAACATCGAAGGAAGTAAAGCATTAAGATTATAATTTGTAATAAACAAATATGAATTCACAGGACAGGAGTTCTTACAATATTAAAAGACAATCTAGAAAAAATACAAACTAGTTATAAGAGCTTTGAAATTGTCTTTATCTTATATGTTCATTGTCCTCTCTAAAGAACCGTTTTTCCAACTTTTCAAACAAAGACTATCTATTGATTTTAAAATTGTCGTGTATTTTGAGACGGCATACATAAGTAATTGATTTTTAAGTTGTTAAACATTTTTTTTTTAATTATTGAATACTATCTATTTGAACTTAAGTTCTGTTTTTATGCATATAAACTTTGAAATTATAGATTTTAAATATTTTTAATTTGTTGTAACATTTTCTTTGCTGTTATTAATACTTTAAAATTAAGTTCATAGAGACAGAAGAAACTTTCCAATTAGACAATCCTTGATTAACTTTCTCCATGATATAGATGAAACTTTGCTTGGAAACTCTTCGATGAAAACATCTCAAACCCTAAATACTTTCCAGGCATCATTAATCTGGTTGGCATTTTGGTCTCTCCCTGGCATGCTTAAATGGTACCCAATTTTAATGATTTTAATGATACACGGTGAGATTAATAAGGTGAGAGATTCCATGCACAAAACAAATCGATAAGAGAGAAATAATATGATTTCCTTGTCTAATACCTCAAGAAGGACAAAATTCTTCAAGAGCTTCTTACCCATTCCAAAACATTCTTATTCTAACAGAGGAATGTAATGCCAGGAAATTTACTTCACGGAGCCATAAGCTTCATTCATGTGGTTACAAAAAAACCTGCATTTCCTGAATTAACGTACATCAACATTTCAAGCAAAAAATAATTGTTTCTGAAATATAATTATTTCTGAATATTTTTAAATGTTGAAGTTGCTTTACTACAAAACACGTATCTTCAACACAGATCCCGACACACTGTTGGTGTAAGTTTGTTTCAGCAGAGTTGGAAGGTAATCGTGTATACAGCCACAGATGTGCAATGCTAAGTTGGATCATTGCAAGATTTTCATGTTTTTTTATGCAAATTAATCAAACTGTTAAAGATTAGGGTTGTGAAAGAATCGTGATTAGAGGTCACGCACCTCCGAAAGATAGAAAACACAAGAAGCTAAAGAATATTTTTGTTCATTATTCACTAATGTGTTGGAAAAAACTCACACACACTAAAAGAATATGCAAAGTAACTCACTAAAAGAATATGCAAAGTAACTCACTCTGGTGTTTTTTATTGACATAGAATGGACTATTATACAACCACTTACAAATCAAATATTAACAAATTAAACTAAATCTTAATCTAATTTAATCTAATCTAATATAATATGTCATATTAACAAACTAAATCTTAAATAGTCCAAGTGACTAAAATACCCTATCACTTTACTAAATAAAAACAACTTCATAATCTAAAACGTAATCTAAAGATTATCTAACAAAATTAAAAATTATCTAATAAAATTAAAAATTATCCAACAAAATTAAAAATTATCAACAAAACTCCCCCATAAGCTTTAAATTTTTCCTTCTCATTATGAATAATCTTCTATCTCCATAACCAACTTGACCTTCTCTTTGACCGACTTCATCTTAACCTTGGCTGACTTACCCTTTATTGGGTTCTTTATTGTCTTTGTGGCCAACTTGCCATTAACCGAGTTCCTTTGAATAGGTTGATCTCTCTTTAAGAGAGTGGACAATTCCCACACCTTCTTCACACCAAACTCATCATCCATTTCAAGTTGTCACTTCTCATCTTACACCTCCAGTACAACTCTCAGATCCTTCTCGGCATGCAACTGCTCTTCTTGCAAACAACACTTCTTATTCAAGATCCGAGCTATCCACACTCCACATTGAGCTATCTGAGTTACCTAGGTTCCCTGCTAAGCTTTCTGAGATGTTTACTTGCTCCCCTAAATGATCTAGGCACTCCACTTGCTCAACCGACTTAATCAAGCAATTCGAACTTCCCACTAAGCTAATTGAATTGGCCTCATGCTCCACGGAGCTCTCTAAGTTCCTTTCCGAGCTATTCGCATGTTTTGACAACCTCTCTGGACTGATTTATGACATTCAACCTTTTTGCCGACTTCCCCACTTGTTTGTGCTCATCCCTCGAGCTACATCCCATTATCAACAACATTACTTCTTCAACTTCTTTGGCAAGATTGGTTGTCTCTTCTCTTTCAGATCGCACTGCTTTAATTTGCTTACCTGTCTCTTTCTTCACCACACCATTCCGAACAGATCATGTGCTGCCTTCACTGTCCACATGGTTCAAACACCTTTTCTGCAGGATGCTCAACTCCAATTTGTACATCCGATTTTTCTTCCGGGCCTGCAGGATGCTCAACTCCAATTTGTACATTCGATTTTCTTCTTTTCTATCCGGGCTGCTAGCCGATCGTGCTTATCCTCCAAGTACAGTACATGGTTCTTTATCAGAATTGAGTTTTCTTTCTCCACTATCTGACATATGCTTAAAATATTACTCTTCAGCTCGGGAACATAGTAGACATCCCTAATTTCTCCAACCCGTCCATCCTTCTGCATGTGCCGAATTGTTCCACGCCCTTTTATCACCATCTTGGAATCATCTCCATATGACACTAATCCGACCTCCATCTTGGTGAGTTCGTTGAAGAAACTCTCATCGCCACACATGTGATTGCTCGCTGTAGTATCTAGATACTAGACCGACTTGTTTAAACAACCTGGACTAAGCTCGTCACCTGATCTCCTTTCCTTTACACAACCCAAACGCCACTCTGCTTTCGATTTATCGCTCTTTAGTTCGGCATCTACATTTTGCACCATCATTAAAATCCCTATCTCCTCCTCGTCATATTCCTCTGTGAGAAGATTTTTCTCCTTTTTTTCAATTCGACAAAACTTCGCTATATGACCAACCTTGCCACAGTTGTAGCAACTTGTCGATCTGAATTCTCTTGCATAGTGGCCATACTTGCCACACCTTAAGCATTCCACTTCTGACTTTGACCAATCTCCTCGGCCCCTTTCTTGACCACAGGCACTCCAATTCTGTAGCCTGGTCTGATCCATGTCGTCTTCAACATCATCTCGTCTACCTCGTCCTTGGCCACCTTGTCCTCTGCGACCTCATCCTTGACCACCTCATCCTTTATCTCTAGGATCTCGGCCCTGAGTGTTCCAAGTTTCATTCAAATCAAGTTGCGCCTCTAGTGCTTGATCATGCGGGTCGTGCTTCTTCCCTCTCTTTTGTTCATGGGCCTCTAGTGACCCGACAAGTTCTTCCACTAGGAGAACTAACAGGTCCTTCGACTCCTCGATGGCGCATACGATGCTCTCAAAATCATCTGTCAATGATCTCAAGATTTTCTCCACAACTCGGCTTGCTGGCATTGGCTCTACATTCCTACCGAGTTGATTAGCCACCTTCTCTACTCAAGTTATGTACTTGGATACTTGCTCTTTGTCCTCCATCTTCAGGTCTTGAAACTCTCCTTTGAGAGCTTGTAGCCGGACTTGTCTGACGCGGTTGTTCCCTGTGTATGCAACCTCCAGAATCTCCCATGCTTCCTTGGAAGATGCAACGTTTGCAATCTTCTTGAAGCCTAACTCGTCCACAGTGTTGTACAAAAAAATACAAAGCCGACTTTTCTCTCACTCACGTCTTCTTCAGCGCGATAATCTGGATCGCCGTCTGATTTGCTTCCTCCACGGATTCTTGATACCCGGTCTCTACTATATCCTAAATGTCTTGAGATCCCAAAAGGGTCTTCATCTGTAGACACCAATTATCATAATTGGTTTTCTTCGTCAATTGCAACATCATCATACCATTAACGACTTTAGCCATCTCTCACTCAGGCACACTCCTTTCATCCTTTCTCACATTGTTTCACTCTCTCCTTTCTTTCTCGCACTCGGTACTCAGAGCATAAAGCTCTGATACCACTTTGTTGGAAAAAACTCACACACACTAAAAGAATATGCAAAGTAACTCACTATGGTGTTTTTCATTGGTGGAGAATGGGCTATTATATAGTCACTTACAAACCAAACTAAATCTTAATCTAATTTAATCTAATCTAATATGCCATATTAACAAACTAAATCTTAGATACTCCAATCGACTAAAATAACAACTAACTTAAATCTAATTCATCAAATATAAAATACTCTATCACTTTGCTAAATAAAAACAACTCTGTAATCTAAAGATTATTTAACAAAATTAAAGATTATCCAACATAATGTACATGCCAATATTTAACAAAAGAAATGTTCTAACCAACTCCAAGAAAGACCAAAATTCTTGAGGTCCCAGATTGCCTTCGTAGTACATGATACCATTCTCAGGACACTTTTCACCATCTAACAATCTTACCCTGTAATGAAAAAGATCCTCTAGCAATAGTGTCTTAATGAATCAACCAGATATTGCCCCCAGAAAAATATTTGAGAACCTGTTAGAGCTGTAATAGCCAGAATCAACCTTTCAACTTTCCGAAGAGTATGAAAAATTTAAAAAAAAAAAACCACAATGTCAACTTTTTATTAGTGTACCAAAATGTGCAACAAATAAAGAACCAAATGCATATAAATAAGGAACCAGATATGCTTAACTTCCCAAAGGCAACGCAAGTAATGCATGCCCTCGTGTTAATAACCAATAAGCGTGTTAACAATTGCTAACAACACAACTTTTTAGCACTCTTTACGATATGCTAATACCTATTAAAAATCACAAAATTATAGTTTTCACTCCTTATTTAATAAACTCTACTCATGATATTTATAGTTAAGAAAAATAGACAAAATTTAGATGCACGCAAATTTTGTCCACGCATTTATCGATTGTGCATATTATTGACATTTAACTAAATCCTTTATCACGCATATTATTATTGACATTAAATGGAATTCTTTATTATGATTATTATTGACAATAAATGAATTATATATATATATATTCAATTATATCAATCAAAATTCAAATAACTGGTGGAAAATTAATCTGACACCCCATTCCCCCGCCCAAAAAATAAAAGAAAATTCTGTTTCATCATTTTAGTCAACACAAGTGGGTAAATAATTTTTTTTGGATAGCTATGATACATTGGGAGGTTCAAAATAAATGACTCACTATAATTTAAAGACTCAGTACAAAGGAGTCTTACCATATGATCTGCAGAAATCATGAAGGTTTAAATGGTTTTTCAGGCCACAAATACTCGGGCAACCCAGCTTTCTTGCGTTCTTCTCTTTTCTCTTTGTCTCTCTGCTCCAACAGTTTGTTAGTTCTCGCAATAAAATCGTCCCTGACCTTATCCATAATTTTATCAAAGCCAGCAATTGAATTCTCCATGTGATAGCACAGTTCAGAATTAAGATCTTCAAATATCTTATACAACTCCTGCAAACAATCAAAGAAAATTAAAATTCATGTTCCATAAGAGTTAGCATTGTTTTGGAGCTATTTCTTTTTAAATTGAAGTTGTAATTTTTATAAAATAAACATAAATATTAACACACTTATGCTAGTAAAATGTCATTTAATTCCTTAATTTTTAAAAAATATCAAATTATAGAATAATGAATTCAAAATGTTTGATGAAAAGGCATACCATAGCATCTTCATTCCAGTGCTGGAGGTAGGGAGGACCAGTGGTGTAGGAACCAAGAGGCTCACGGTACCATTCCCCATTAAACGTTAGTCGATCCATCGCTTGTTCTAAGCTCAGAACTTCCCATGGCCTTAACCCGGGAATGATTTCAGCCAACTTCTTTCTGCCTCACACAGCAATCCACCCCAACCCAAAGAAAATAAGAGGAGGGGGGAGGAAGGGCAAGAGTTAGAAACCAAAACAAAATGCTGAATGTTGTAAAAATCACAATTCAGTGCTATTCTGGTAACAGTCTCAGCATGTGCATACCTTACATGTCTGGGAATGTATTTGTTGGGCATGTGGTCCTGTTCCAATATAGTGGTCAGTTCAGAGCCACTAGCCCAAAGAAATAGGGCATAGCTTGGAATTTTAACTCCAGGCCAAAGACCATCATTAGCTTCCAATACTGCTAAATCACGTCTCTTGCTTTGTATAGCCTCTTCTTGAAGTTCCTTATAAGTCTTCTTTTCAAATCCCTTCAAAGGAACCCAAGGTGGTATGCCCTTTTGTAGTTTCTGAAGCAATGCTGTTGCTGAAGCAGCAAGTCTAACTACAAAGTTGCCCAACCAAGAATTAGTTGTTATCAAATACTAACGTGTATGGGCCAGAAAAAACAATCCTCAAGCCAAAAGCAAAAACACGAAGTAAGAAGACAAACTAAAATAGCATCTAATATTATTTGAGTTCTATAGTTTTTGTCAAGAAGTACTGAAGACACAGTTATCAAGATTTTTGTCAAAAACTGGATAATGTAATATTCCAATTTTAGGGCGTTGTAAATAACCTTGTTCAAAACAGTTCCAGAGAGCCTCATATAATCCCTTTGACTGATGTAACTGAGGGACCAGAAATTTGGAAAATTACAAAGAACGATTCCTCCAATCCCAAAATTTTCTAACGATCTGAAACTAAGAAAAAAAAAATCACCACTGATCTGTGGACCAGAGAAAAATACCATATAGGTTCAACATTTGATTGATAGTGGTACCTGGTCCATTAGTCTTAGGCTCATATAAAAACAAATGCTCAAATGCTTATATATCAATCATCAGTAAAATGATGACAAAATGGTCAAATGAAATAAATATTTTAAGTTTACAATTTTTGTCATAGCTCTACTCAAGTCCAAACAATAAAGAGTATATTAGAGAAAGAGAAAATATGGAACTCAACAGACCTTCCCAAGTGGCAATTGCACGCTCCATTCCGTAAATCATGTGAATGGGTGCCCATTCATCCATATCCTCACCCCAAATGAAAGTGTTCTTATCAATAATCCCAGCACTCCATGCACTTTTAAGCGTAATCAACTCTAACGGTCCTCTTGTGCGACCCAGCCGATCCTTATAGTACCACCCACCACTCCTCATGATAACTGCATCGACAGAAATAACATCATACAACAAAAAGTAGAACTGTGGACAGATACATCAATTAACGGAATTTTTTACATCTAGAGTTTGATATTTTATTACAAAAGCTTCAACAGACAATGATAATATTGATTACATATCTCACGTCCAACTCCCATGTTATAGGAAACTAGCAATAATATAACCACAAAAATGTTCAATACAATCCGTTCTAACTTATGAATATTTCTTTTTTTCCCTCAGCAAATTACAAATTAAAAAGGTAGATAGCTTGTTTCACAACCAAACATAGAGCACCAAAATTGATAATTGCCTACGAGGGATCATGAACAAGAATCAATATATTTTCATCAAGGCTATCAATTCATACCAATTAACCCACATCAACAATGTATATTAAATATTACAACACACTTGAGAATAATATAAAGGAATTAGAATGAACTTTTTAGCATGAATTTCCCTCTTTTAGGATCTCATATTTATAACAACTTTAGATACATCATATACAATGTATGAAAGGGAAGAGAAGCGAATCTGAAAAGTTATACCCAGGAAATAGGTGTTGCACAAAGCACACAACACCTTTACAATGAATCATATTTAACACTATTCTAACAAACACAAATACTCCGGCACATATTTCACCTAGAGTCAAATCCAAAACTAGAACTGTCAAAATGGGTTATAACCTGCGAGACAACACAACCCACCAAAGGTTCAGGCCGGGTTGAGTTAAAAAAATTGTAAATTTTGGTACGAGAAAAAAATGGATCCGGCCTACTAAGAACCCAGCTCACCCAGGTTGAACATGTGGTGAGCCAAGTTGGCTCACCAACCCACCCATAAATTTTAAATATTAAATTATATAAATAAAGGAAAACCCTAAATGCTCTTCTCTCTCTATTTTGTTAATGTTGTTCAATGACTACGATAATTTACTTGACCCTTACTTTTAGAAGAGAAAAATTCAAAATTAAAATATTCTCTTAGTTTGATAGACTTTTGATATGCTAGGTAACATTTATAACATTTGAACTTCTCTGCAACATGTAGCTTATCTTCGTTTCTAAATTTTGACATATTAACGTAATCCTTTCAATTATGCCCAAAATATTGCTTCATGCTATACAATATTGTTGAGAATTTAACTTTAACTAAGTTTAATGACATTGCATGATCCATGTTATCAATTTCACTTTATAAGATAAGGTCATTGATTTTAGAATTTGAACCCAAGACCTAATTCAACACCACAGAACTTATATAAAAAACATTAGTTATATCTCTAATGAATGTGAGATGTCACGTACACCCCCTCAACAAGACATGAAGCATGCACAAATATGGGTGCTCGAACATTTAAAGATACAAGTGGCCAATAAACAACAAAAGACAGATTATGATACACGTTAAAACTTAAGCTTATCGGTTAACTAAATTTCACAAAAAACTAACTTATAAGGTAGACATCCCAAACTTGGAAGAACTACATTAGTCATATCTCTACTCAATATGTGATATCAACTTGAGTCAAGTTGTGTCTTGGTTATCGGTTGTTCATGAGTTTGGATCCATCAAGAAAACAACCTCAGCCAACAATGACCATCTCATACTTTTCACACAGCGATTAACTTTCAGGCACTGAGGTACACTAGTTTTTTTATTCATAAATAATCCAAGCCTGACAGTCATATCAATTGTAATTCTTACACATTCCATGGTTAACCGGTTAATTATTTAAGGTCCGATTAAACTAGACCCGTCTCCCATGTCTTTTCCTCAGATTTTGCCAGATATCCCTCCTTCTTGGGACATACCAAAAGCTCCTTAATTGTTTTAAGAACATTAGATTAACATCTCTTGTACATTACACTATCTGTCTCCCCTTAATTGTTTGTAAAAAAAAAAAAATCACAAGGTGTTGTTGTATATGTTTAAAAAAAGAGGTAATATGTGCAATAACTTCAACCTCAGGGAGTACATAAAAAAATAAAGCAAATTTCTTTAACAAACAAACAAAAATTTACACATTAGCTTATGTGTTACTAAATATAAATTTTGGACAATGCCATTGTTATGAAAAGTTTTGTGGAAATATGTTACAGCTCACCTCAAAGCACAACCCAAACATAAAAACACTGGCAAATAAGTAGGATTGAAAAAAAAAATGAATGCAACTCACAGTCATAGTAGCGCCTCTCGAGGTTCTTATACCCAATGGACTGGGCCGCGTCGATGGGCTTCCCGGGAGGGTAGGGCCGCTGTCTGAAATTCCAAAGCCCGAAAAAGAACTGTCTGGCGAAGTCCCAAAACTTGTCGTCGGCCTCCTGGCGGGTCTTCTGGGCCTTGCGGGGCATGGGCCGTCCGTCGAGCCCAATGATATGCGGAATCTCCTTCCACAATTCCGCATCCTCATCGTGGTAGGGTTTTTCGTTCGCCTTCAGCTCAAGCTCGTTCATCTTGTCGAGAATCTCTTCGGCGCGCGCCAGGAACTGCACCAAGGGGCTGCTGCGCATCATGTCCACAAGCTCCGCGTTCTCCCGAATTTCCTCCTCCGTGGCGTTCTCGCGCTTCTCGAAGACGGAGTCGTCGGAGCCGAAGGCGGCGTCGTTTTCAGCGAGGATTTTGTCGACCTCCGGGGTGTGGCGGTGGTCCGGGCAGGTCTTGGCCTCCCAAAGGGCCTGGCGGGCCAACATCTCGAAGTGACCGGGCTCGGAAGGGTCGGCGGCATTTTCCTTGGGCTTGCGGCGGAAGGGGTTGGGGAGGGAGATAGTGGCGAAGTTGGGGTGGAGGGAGGGTGCGTCGGCGAGGTTGAAGGCGTTGCTGGGAAAGGAGGGGAGAGAGAGAGGATTGGGAGGTTTGGAGAACCAGTTTCCCCCGAAGGGGTTGAAGTTTATGGAAGCCATTGAAGGAAAATGAATATGAAAATGGAGGTATGAGTGAAGATAGTATAGTTTGAAGTGAAGGAGTATTTCTGTTGAATTCAGAAGAGGATAAAGGAAATGGGTTCAATTCAACGTTATAGATGGGCAGTTTCTTCCTGCACCTCCATAACTTTCGTCCTGTTTTCCCAAAAACTATTTTGACATTTTTGGATCTAATAATTCAGTTATTTTTTTTCTGAAAAAAATAGTTTCGAATTATACAAAGGTTATTTTACTTCTAAATTACACAAGTTAAATTTAATTTCTGAATTATAGAATTCAGAAATATTTTAAAAAAATAACTTTTAAATTATATTATGTTTGTTTTTAAATTATACAATCCAAAAGTTAAAAAATGATTTTTGAAATTAAATTCAACTACAAATTTTTGATACTTTAAAGTCTAATAATTATTTATCATCATATTAAAGTTTTATTAAAAAAAATAAAATAAAGCAAAATATAGAACATCACACTAAACTATAAAAAATTATATTTCACAAAAGCATAGAAGCATTATATTTATTTATAAAAAATTAATTAAATTTATGAATTGTTTCCTATAAATTGACTAAAATAACTTTAACAAAGTAAAATCATTCCATAGGATAAAATGAAAACAAAATGCAGATGCCCATAAATGATGATCATGTCATGTATACTTTCCTTTGTGACAACCTTAATTTATAATTTGGGCCGACCTTGGTTTCTAATTTGGGTGATGGTTTAATTAAATATTAGTTTTGGGTTATATAAAAAATTGTGATTTTTATAATTAAAATTTACATCCAATAATTTATTGTGTAAAGTTTATTATAATGAAAAGTTTTAATAAAAAACTATATAAAAGTTATAATAATAATTTAAAAATAATGATATATTAACTTGTAAGACCCGTGAAAATTAAATAATAATAATTAATTAATTAATAAATGTGGGTAGTAAGAACATTTATGGTATTTAATTCTGGTTTGTATGATGTGGAAAAGTACTAGTTTATTGAAATGTGTGAGAGGACTTGGGTTCAAATCCTATGTATGTTATTTATGTATTAATTAATTATTATTGTTTTAATAATATGTATAATTATGTTGTGAAATAATATAATCATAGAATTATATTACTCATCATGAAACATGAATTTGTTGAATGGTTGTGTATTGGATTGAACATTGGCATGGTTATGAGTTCTAACCTTGGTAGAACCAAATTAGGCTTTCTTTTTGTCAATTTTAGTTTTGGCATGAAGGTGAAAGAGCAAGGAAACCCTAGCAGCCAAGGGGGTTGGAAAACCATCATAAGACAACCAATTAAAGGACATTAACCCATAATTTAATTGGATTTTCGTTTTATGTCATTAACTCACATTAAGGCACCATTAAAAAGGTAAATTTAGGCTAGGAGAAAGGTTTTGCAAGGCTGTTATTGAGGTGCGAGAATAGAGCACGAAAATTAGAGAGTGGGGAGGATTGAGGGAAGCTTTGTGAGCTGAATTGATTAGAATCAAGGAGAGTTTTGGTGATCAAGGGAGAACTTTTCAATTGTCAAAGATTTAGGCGAAGGAAAACCAGGTTAGGGGAGCTTTTACGCGATAACTTTATTTTTAATTTGAATGGCATGCTAAATAGGGTAATTCATGCGTTGATTAATTTAATTCTGATTGGTATACTGAATTTAGTATAATTATGTATGATTCGTATATTTCATTTTTAGAGTTTGTGATTTTGGGAAATTTTCAGAATTAGTCTGATTGGTGGTGAACTGCCGCCAGACTATCTTTTCATTGCTAGGTCGATTAGGGTTCCTATAAAGGAACCACCTGCCGAAAATAGTATAAAAATAGCTTGTTGACCAACTGTGACCGAGCCTTGCCCAGAGTTGACTGGTTGACCAGTCTTGACTTTTGACAGCCATTGAGAGATTGCCACATGTCAGGGAAGTCTCTCTCCCCATTAGGGTTTGGCTGCCATGAATGGTTCAGGCGAGATTATGGTGGTTGTCGCGGTGGCTGCGGGATTATCACGGAAGGTGTTGTTGGGTTCGCGACTGTCACGGGGGAAGTGGTGTCACGGTGGGGCTGGATGGTGGAGGAAGCAGGAGGCGCGAGTGCTATGTGGTGGCTGCCATGGAAGTGATGCCGTCGACGACGACGCATGAGTGAACGGAGTCGAGACGCAATAGAGATAGTGGTTCGAGGTTGAAGTCGCGGTGGTTCTATGAGTCATGAAGGCTGGTTCGCGTAGGGGGAAGTGATGGAGGCGCGAGAGAGGCACGACGGAGGACGATGGAGGCGCGGGAGTTGTAGGAGGTGGTGGCCGTTGTCCTGCGCAAGCTGTCACTGTGTGGTGGTGGTTGCGGGACTGCAGAGAGGACGCAGATGTCGCGCATAACTGGTGCAGCAACGGGGGCTGTGTTTTCCGGCGATTGAGCGACGATGGTGGCTTTGGGATGAAGGAGAGGAAGAGGCGCGCGAATGGCAGTTGGTGCGAGAAGATGGGGGTAGTGGCGCAGGCGTTGCTGGAGTTTCTGGTGGCCGCGTTCCGGCACGCTGCAGCGACGATCAGAGTAGCGGTGACGATCGGCGTCGGAGGTGGCGGCTGCGGAGTGTGGCGGCTGCGGAGTGTGGCAGCTGCGGAAGAGAGAGAAAGTGAGATTAGGGTTAGGGTTTGTGTTGGAAAGGAGATGATGACGTGGAAAACATTGATTGGTGATATGAGTTAGTGGAGGATTGATGATGTGGCAAACTGTCATTGGTTAATTTAGTAAGTGGAGGATTGCCACGTGGTGAAATATGGTGGACTAGAGTTTAAGTGACATTAGGGGTGCAGCTTAGTAAAAATGAAGGGTGCAGAACAGAAATGAATTACTATTACAAAAGGGGGTGTAAACCTGAAAACAGAGGGTGCAACTAGCTCCAAAAATGTTTTATTTTAAAAATAAATATTCCAATTGAAAAAAGGGGTGTAAACATGAGAATTGTGGGTGCATTCAATACCTGAACTATTTCTCTCCAAAATTCCTATTTTGGGACTTAATTTATGAATTAAAATATTCATTATTTACACCCTTGGAGACCTAAATTAAATTACAGTTGCATTATTAAACTCAAGAATATCTAATAATAAATTTAGCATGCAACTAAATACGATTTTTAAGCGCAAAAATAATACGAAATTCCCAAAATTTAATTATTGAATGTCAGTCAAGGTTCGACTCATCATAACTTCCACGCGGTTTGGAAGCGGGCAACGCTTGGCGGTACGTGTTCCCCGCTAGGCAATTTTACTGTAGCAGTATTGGTGTGATTGTGTGATATATATAACTATGCAATATTTATATGTATGTGTAATATGTTAGCTCACCCTATCTGCTTGTGTTTGGCGATGATCGTGTATGCGGTACACGGGAGCAGATGTTATTGCAGGTGGATCTGGTGAGGCCTAGAGACGGAGCAGGGCTAGTTTTGGGAGAAGATTTTATGAGAACTTTTATAAATTTTTTTTACGCTTTGAAATAAATTGTAATTATAAATATTCTGGACTTTTGGATAATTATAATCTTATTTATACTTATGGATTTTGGTTTATTATGAAACTAATAAAAGTTTATTTTAATTTTCCCGCGTTTTTGGGAATATCAGTTATAATAAATGAAGTTTTATTATTTACTTCTTATTTTATTATTTAAATTCGTATTATCCGATTGGGATGTTACATTTGGTATCAGAGCAATGGTTTTCAAAAGATTTTTGGGGTCTATGGGGAGTGAGCTTATCGTGTTTCACTTACGACTTAGTGTGTTAATTCTTTTATGTTAAACCTTTTGTTTGCATAAGGCATGACTTAAGCTGTGTGGTTTAATCCAGCTAAAATGTGGCGTGCACAAGCTTTGGCAAACAGGAAAAGAAGGGATAATACTGGGGCTGAAGAGATTGCACATGCAATTCATCGAATGGTGGACGCGATGCAACCTAATGCAGCGCAATCCAGAGCCAGAGTCGCACCTGCTCGTGCTGTGACTATGGAAGACTTCATAAGGCACATGCTAACTAAGTTCACTGGTAAGGTCACTCCGGACGAAGCGGATGCATGGCTGAGGGAGTGTGAGAAGATATGCCGAGCAATTGGATGCACTGATGCACACAAGTTGACCTTCGTCACATTCCTTCTTGTGGCAGACGCTGAGTACTGGTGGGTGGGGATGCAACAGCTGATGCACACTCGTGAAGAGCAGATGACTTGGGCCAACTTCAGGACATGATTCTTGGAGAAATACTTTCCTGACAATGCCAGATATGAAACTAATAAAAGTTTATTTTAATTTTCCCGCGTTTTTTGGGAATATCAGTTATAATAAATGAAGTTTTATTATTTACTTCTTATTTTATTATTTAAATTCGTAATATCCGGTCGGGATGTTACATAACCCACTAAAACTTACCACCTTTTACTCAATTATGTGACAATGTACATGATTTCTTAAATCGCTAACATTGCCAATTTTATAACATTCTCCGATGACTGAAATGGTGAGCTTTATTATTTCAATTTGTGAAAATGTTGTGTAGGTTGCGGGTTTTGAACACGAGAAGGATGCTCAGCTTGTGCCAAATGTCCTTCATATTTGCCTAGCTCAAGTGCGTTATTAGATTATAAATGAGACTTAATAAAGTTTTTCTTTTTTCTTTTCACCAGACCAAAACATGTCACATAAATTTATTTGCATGTCTGTGGAAGGAATATTTGAGTTTAAGGGCGGTGAGGGTCAAAAAATTAGAGTTGTGGACAGGAGATGAAATATTATAATTTAGTGATCCTTGTTTAGGATGGAGGAATTTGAAAATAGTTTAATCTCATGTTCCGTTGGTGGAGTTTGGCCTTGGTTGTTTGAAGTCAATGGCCTTTGTTGAATCCATTTCTTTGTATTGTTGCCTAATTAGCATTTTACTTGGTGAATTAATTTTTAATGTTAGATTCATAGTATTGATAGTGTTATTTGTTATATGATAGGGTTCAATAGATATAAGTGTCTATAATACCATAAATTTCACATAAATTTGTTATTATATCATGCATTAATTGATTACATTTTGTAAGCAAAACAACCCTTTTTAGCTCTAAGTAACATAACAAGGTATGAAGAATTATAATTTAGTGAAACTAATGATATTTTTGATGTTTTATAGTTATTTTAGAGGAAAACAACAACGATGTAGCCAAGCCATAACTATTGGCGTTGAATATTGAAGGTAGAAGATACAAAACAATTAAATTTGTCCTACTAGCTGAGCGACGCATAATGGTGTTGAGCCACAATAAAAAATCTTTTGCAAAAGGAAACCCAAAGCACCAAAAGTAGGGGCTAAACTACCAAGGAAACCCTCCAAGGAAGGAAAGCTCAAGTGTTGATCACCAGAACATGGAGTTGAAATGAAAGGAAACCCTTGTTGTTGAGCAGTACAAAATGAAGCTGAGCACCGCCTAAAATTATATATAAATACAATGCCTTGCTTCTAGTTTTATCATCTCATTCTTATCTTCTTTTGGCACTCTCTATGTAATAAATTAGAATATCTTAATGAGAGGCATAGAAGAGGAACAACAAACTCCTAGAGTTTAGCTTTCACTATCAACATGAGTAGCTGAACTCTCATGTGTTGAGGTTAAATGTAATTGATTCTAATTCTCTATACTGCTACATCTTTAATATTTATGTTTGATTTTATTCAATAATTTGTGGTTTTAATTTATGTTTATTGTTTGGATAAATTGACAACTCATCTTATTTCATTAGTTTGGATTGAATTGGAAGACTAGTCTCAAACTATGGTCGAATCAAATCATCTCATTCTTATTAGAGGCTTATACATGATATAAAGGGTGGGCTAGTTATTAAGTCTTGCACTTAAGGAAAGAAATCATTCAACCATGAGTGGAAGAATCACATTGGGTCTAAAGTTCTTAGATTCTATAGAAACTGCATTAAACGTACCATGAGTGGAATAACACCAAAACAGAAACTGCATTAAAAAAAACAGCATATTAGGCCTCGGTTCATACCAGAACCGAAGCAAAAAACGTACTTTTGGCCTCGGGTGCAACCAAAACCGAGGCCAAAAGGGTATCGAATTTTTTTTTTAAAAAAGCCCATATGGCCTCGAGTGCAGCGAAAATCGAGGCCAAAAGGGTATCAAATTTTAAAAAAAAGAAAAAGAAGCACATATGGCCTCGGGTGGAACCAAAACCGAGGCCAAAAGGTGGGCCTCGATGACCTCGGGTTCCATTAAACCGAGGCAGAAGGGGCCTCTATGGCTTCGGTTCTTAACCGAGGCCGACCTCACCCCAATATGCTTCGGTTCCCGAACCGGTGCAAAATATTAAAAACAACTGCTGCCAAAGCCCCTTCCTGCACTGGTGCTAGGTTATAGGAATGGGCCTAGATCTACCGCAGAGTACTTCTAGGAAATTGAATAAATGGTATACTAAGTATAAAAGATAAGTAGTACATTAGAAGAAGATGAGATGAAATTCAACCTCAACATATATTTTTTTATCATATTTTCTAATTATTAGTTAAACTTTGTTTTTATGATCAACACAACTTAATCAAATATTTTTCCATTAAATCTATAAGTAAATATTGGATAATTTTAACAAATCCAATGGAAGGACACTTGTTTGATACTACTATGCATCAACACACTTGCTAGAATTGGTTGCTATTTTAGTATCTCATCACCCACTAATCAAAAAGCAATGTCAATATGAGAGAACCCCTCATATGGTCTCATTAGACAATTTGAGAATTATGGTTTTTATGTTGACAATCCCTTATAGTCAGAGAACAAAGTTAGAATTATAACTTTAGACTCCATTTGCAATAATGCTACACACGAACAAAAAGATATTACCAAAATTACTGATTTTATTAAAGAAGAAAGAGACAATATTGACCCTATTAGACAATTTGATCTTGTTTGTTCCATTAGATAGTTTGATCTTGTTGGTTCTCCTATCAATTATAGACAATCTTCTCCTATAAGGAAACCATTTGTGTATTTGAAGGATTAATTCTAACCAACTCCTTTAATAAATCACAAAAAATTAAATATCCAATGTCAAATTATGTTTCCTCTAGATTTTCTTCTAAACACAATAAGTGCTATACTATGATATCCCCTATCTTTGAGCCAAAATTCTATAAGAAAACTGTAAAAGGATTCTAACTAGATTAGAGCCATGAACGAAGAAATTAAGGCTCTTAAAATCAACAACACCTAGAGCATAGTCACTCTTCCTCAACATAAACAAGCTATTTATTGCAGATAGTTATACAAAGTTAAGTATAGAGCAAACAATTCTTTATAATTATACAAAGCAAGGTTCATGGATAAGGGTTTTACATAAAAAAAGGTTTATATTTTCTTCACACTTTCTCACCAATTGTAAAACTAACCATTGTGCATGTCATTCTAGTTGTTGCAGCCATCCTACACAACTAGATGTTAAGAATTCCTTCCTACATGAAGATCTCAATGAAGAGGTTTACGTGCAGCTACCTCTAGGCAAGCTAGAAGGTAATGAACTCTAGGTTGTCTTTTTTCTTTCAAAATCATGGTTTTAATCAAGGTTCTTTTTATCATTTTTTATTTATTAAATTTAGAGATAGAGATATTACATGTTAATAGTTCACTTTAGTGCTTTCGTGAAAGAAAGCACAATAATCCAGGTTGTGACTTGATCCAGCTGACCTCCAACAGAAAATAATTAATGTATCCTACAATAATCTTTTTTTAGCAATTGTCCCATTGAGAATCAAACTCTTCAATATTGTGCAATCCACAATAATCTCCCTTGAATAATTATCCTACTGAGAATTAAACTTGTTCCACAACTCTTTCTACTTGAGAGTGTAGTATTCCAAGTGTGTTGACTTCCACCACACGACAACTTATGCATCCAAGAACATGTTATTGGATATTGGATTTACATATAGGAAGGACTATTGTCTTATGAAAATCAAAGAAGCAACCTACCATATCTAGAATTTCTTTTGAAGTTGAATATCATGCTATTGCATCCGCTCGTTGCAAAATTCAATGATTGCATCCAACTCTCTTTTTATGACAACCAAGTTTTTTTTTTTTATTTTTTTATGAAAGGATGAAGTATATAGAAATTGATGTCAGTTGGTTAGAGAAAAAAGTCATTGCCAGTTTTCTCAAGTTTCTACTTGTTTCTTCTAGAAACCAACTCAATGACATTCTCACAAAACCTCTTCCTAACCATTTTTTACGATAATTGTTTCAAGCTGAAAATGGTTAACCTTCACTCTTAACTTGATGGGAATCTTAGATAGCCAACTTGCTTATTATTTTTAAATGGTCTAAGATATGTGTAGACAGTTTTTACTATCTATTATATTATTATATAGTTTAATGCTAAATAGCTTGCTTAGATGGTATGATAATCTTATTTAGTTTATGACTTTTTTATTTATTTTTTCTCTTCTTCTCTTCCTATGCATTTGATATTATAGGCTGAATATATTACGTAATTTTGAAACTTATAAAACTAAATATGATATTAATTTCGCTTGAGAACAAAATTTACGCACGTTAAGGAAACTACAAGAATAAAAAATGGATTTAAGCAATAAAATAATTTTTTAGTTTCTTTAACATATACTTTTCTGTATTTTTAGTCTTCCTAATTTTAAAACGTATTGCTTCTGATATCTCCAATATTATTTAAGTCACTTTTCTTTATTCTATAAAACTTTATGTAAACAATTTTTATAAGATAAAAGAAAACTTTTTTTATCTAAACTATTTTGAATATAAAAATTATTTTTTTTACCTAAACTATTTTGAATATAAAAAAACTATCATTTTTATCGAACATTTTGAAGAAATAAATAGAATATTTTATATTTTATGATATTTTTCTTACGAATTTATTATAAAATTTTGTATTAAAAAATATTTTTTGTTATTTTTTATAAAATTTTTAATTGATAAATAAATATTTTTGTGAATAATTACTTTTTATATAATTATAAAATTTGCAAGTATTTTTTGTAATTTTTTGTGTGAAAAACTTATTTGTAAAATATATTTCTCAAAAAATTTAATAGTAATTTCTTGTAAATTAATTTTTATAACAAAAACTTGTAATATGAAAAAAATTTCAAATTAAAATTGATAGAAGATATGTGTGTTTTTCTGATAATGTATATAAGTTCTAAATAGATTTTTCTGAAGATACTAAAATCAAATTTAAAACTTTTAAACAATATTTTATTCTAAACATAATAAAATTGGAAACTAAGATGATAATGTTTTGATAATAAATTTACAGATGAAAAGAAAAGCACTTTGCAGGAAACAGATGAGACAAGAGAGGGAAGAAGATACCTTTCTTCCACAACCTATGAATCACACAACACAACAACACAAAAGAACACAAAGACAGCACAACAACTACTACTAAACAAAACCCTTTGATTCTTAAGAAACACAACACATGAAAATGGCTCCTTCTCTTCGTTCTTTTCCTCGCTCATTCTTCTTCTGTTGCTTCCTCCTCCTTTCTCTTTTTCTTCTGCTCTTGCTCTTGGTGCCACCATCATCTTCTTCATCTTCTTCTTCTTCTGCCCCAAATGAGAAGGTAACTGTGTCACTCTACTATGAGAGCTTGTGTCCCTATTGTGCTGATTTCATTGTGAATCGTCTTGTGAGGCTCTTCCAAACGGATCTTATCTCCATAGTCAACCTCAGATTGGTCCCTTGGGGAAATGCTTGGATTGCACCCGATGGTTCTGTCGTTTGTCAGGTAAAATTTCTTCCACTTTTCTTTTCATATTGTTGATTTTTTTTCTATCTAAACCTAATTATTTTAAAGGGAAAAATCTAACTTAATTTTTAGTATGTTTTGTTGTTATTTTTAATTAAAATTTAAGTTTTTTTTTTCTGATAGTTTGTAGTTATTATTAATGCAAACTTTCATTAGGAGGATTGTGAGTGTTCTAAGTTTTCTGAATGAGAATATTATCTAAGTAGTTGGAGTTGGAATCAAATTTTATTCTTCATTTAGAAGAAGTTTGGATAAACTTTTTCTTTATTAGAATTTTTAAGATACATTTTTTATGAATAAGTTAATATGTCAATTTCTTTTAATTTTTTTTCCTTTATACATAAATTAATTGTAATTTATAGAAAATATCTAATTCCTTTGAATTTTAATTAATTCTCTACATTCTGATGAACAACCTTTTTTTTTTTATATTGATTTTTACTTGTCATTTTACTATATGAGCTCCTCATTTGAACTCTTTGCATGATTATGCACAAAGTGGTTCCAGAAGAAATCTGAAAGCAGAAGTAGAAGTTATGATATTGAAAGAAAGTTGTAAGAGTTATGGGTCAATTTCTGGGATCCCTAAAACGTAATTTAAAGGCACTGTCATCCTAATAAATTCTTGCCCCTTAATTTGCCCAAGTGATTCCGTGCCCGAATTCAATACTTCAACAACCACAATTATCAACCTTTAGGGATAAGGTAAAAAGAAAGGAGTTAGGTCTCAATGGGGAAATAACCTTATTTTTGGATGTCATCTCTCTTGTCTCCTTCCTCCTTTCCATATCTATTTTTTTTAAGTGTTTTATATTTTTATATTTTTAAAATTTATATTTCATTTTCTTGAATATATTATTTAATATTGAGATAAAAAGAATATAGGTTTTATTAAGTGAATTTAAGTTTAATTTAATTTTTCAAAAGTTGAATTTTACAAAATGAGGTTTATATATATTTATAATTTGATTTTATTTCTAATGAATATAATTTTTTTTATCAAACTCTACAAAAAATAAGAATTATCGATAAATTAAATTCATTGATAAATCAAAATTATAGATGATATATCGACGACCAAATGTTTTTAGTAAAATATTCGTCGATAAATTTTATTGAGAGATAAAAAAATTATCAATAATTATCGACGAACATAAATCAATTAGTAATTATTTATCTGTAAATATTTGTTGGTAATTATCTATCCGTAAATATTTGTCAGTAATTACTGATGAATTTTTTGTCGTCGATAAGTTAAAATTATTAAGGGCCTACCAACAATAAAAAATTCCTTGGTAAAATACTCGTTGATAAATTTTGTTTGTAAAATCTATTGGTAAATATTGTTATATGATTCTTCTTCTCTTTTTTGTCCTTCTTCTTCTTCTTCTTTACTTTTTTTTTCTTCTTCTTTCGTTCTTCCTCTTCTTTGGTCTTGCTTTGGTTATGCTTCTCTCCACTTCTCCTCCTCCCCTTCCTCATTCTCCTCTTATTATTTTTCTTCTTTGGTTATCCTTCTTATAGGGTTATTCTTCTATTCTTCTTTGTTTCTTCTTCTTTTGCGGTTGTCTTTCTTATATGGTTATTTTTCTGTTCTTCTTTGTTTTTTCTTCTTCTGCGATTATTCTATGGTTCTTCTACTATGTTCTTTTGCGATTATCCTACAGTTCTTCTATTATTCTTTTTCTCTTCTTCTAAAAGTAGTTTTTTTTTGAAAATTCCTTCTGAATTTCTCATTTTAAAGTAGAAATATAGCAAGAAATTTAATACTCGTTTATAAACGGGTCAGGTGCAGATATCATACTACCTGTACTCACTAGTATCCGTTACCCACCAAAAATTAAAATTAAAATTTAATTTATATTTTGTTAGGTTAAATTTAATTAAAATTAAAATTTAATTTATATTTAATTTAGTTATTTATATTTATATAATTATATTTAAATTTTATTTAAAAAATTTATAAAATATATATTTTTTAAATATTCGCAGGTATACTGGTATACACCGGTACCCGCGGGTTTTAAAAAAAAGTCATGGGTATTTTTTAAGCGAGTACCCAATGGACAAATAGGTGGGTAGTGAGTATTTTGTTTTGCAGGTTGGGTAGCAGTATGTACTATTCGTGCCTGACCCGACTTGTTGTCATCTCTATTGACAAGAAAGGGTGACAATATCAAAAGGTGGCACTGAGAGAATTTTTTCCTTTTATGCATCCCGATGGAGGTTAAAGAGGAAACTTGAGAGTGAAAAACAAAATAGCTTAGTGCAAGTTCAATGTTCATGCAAATTTTGTCAAGGGTAAATTACTTGTATATTGCATAATTAAAAAAGGACAAAATGAAACGTTTTTTTTTTGGCATAAAAGAAACTATCCTTTATTTTTAATTTAAGAATGATAAATTATATGAGACTTTTTATTTGCTCCATTTTTTTCTCTTTGCACCTTTTAAAACTATTTAATATTCAAATAAAAAGAAAAGGCTACCAAAAGAAAAAGAAAGGGCAAACAAAATCCTTATATTCCATTTGTAGTACAACGGTTAAGTAGTACCACCCTACTATACCTAAGTGACAATTACTCACTATTCAACCCTCACCCGTCTCACCGTTGCTCATCTCTCCCCCTACATTATCTTCTAGTCACGTATAACATACAATCATTGCAGGAAGGATAAAAGCACCACAACAAAAACATAAGGGTAAGCTAGTGAAATATTAACAAGTTATATGCTCACACACTTACCAATGCGGAAATTTGAAAGACTCATAATCATATCATACAATAACAATTCATAAACACAAATGCATTCTAGACTCAATTTTCAAAATGACATGTATTGAATTGAATGCTCATGAAGTAATGCCCTTGTCATGTAACTTTATAAAGCACTGTAACGACTAGTCTTGGTTCTGCTTGGTCTAAAAATCACTCATGATAGGGTTAGTTCACTATAGCTTAGCCAGAAATGTGTTTTCCTACACCAAATCCTGCTATATGAACCTTGTTCAACTCTCACTACCTAAACTTCATTCTTTATATGAGTTTATGAGTTTAGTAGAGTTAGGATGACTTCACTATCTAGGCTCTTACTCAATACATACCCTAACACTAGACAATGTAACAATTCTTCTTAGAATTAACCACATTCATACAATTCATAAATAAACCAAAATGTTCAAACACAATCCTCCTATAAGCATGAAATCATCACCTTCACCATTTGAATCGCATTCACCCCTTCTCATTCATACAACAAATTCATATCACATGTCCATACATAAAATATAAAACAGTTAACCCAATAGTTGTGTGGTACAAAAAACCAATTTCTATACAACATAACATTCACTATCACCACAAAATCATCATCCTTCCATGTATTCACTATGTTCCAACATTCAAAACCATATTTCATTAAATCAATATTATAATCACCTTTGAAACCTCATATTTTCAATCATCACATAACACTCAACCATCATAGACTCACTATACGAGTCCCCTTTTCACTCAACGAGACACCCCTGGAGGTAAACTCGTCCAACGAAAAGGTGTCTTGCCCAATAAATTCGGCACTAGAGCTAAAATCCCACACATTCAACTAGCGAACTTAACCCTTGCTCAACCACCCTATGCTTTATTGATTTCTCAAAATAAACTTGCCCAACAAATAGGCCCCTAGAAGCTTGTTTTATTAAGCTCGCCCAACGAGCTCTGACTCGCCCAACAAGTGGAACTTCTGGTGCTCTCTAGAATTATAATTCTTCTAGCTATCCTTCAAAGCTAAATTCCCTTAGCTTTATAAGCACTACCACTCACAACTAGAGACCTAGAATATGTTATCAAAAAAAGACAAAAGTTTAGTATAAGATAGATTAAGATGAAAGAATCACTTCTCTCAACTATCCCACTAGAAATAACACAAAAACTAGAAATGAGTGATTTTATAGAGAAAAAGAAACTTACTCTATTTTAAAATTTGATCGGTTCAAAATGATTCTTACCTTTTCAATTTTACCGTGGTGCAATTAGATTTTGAAAACGATTAGAAAGAAATTGAAAATAAAAGAAAGGAATGTTTGGAGAGAGAGAGAGACACGACTTACACCATTCATGATTAATTTTAAAAAAAATTGTTTCATTTTGTAAAAAAAAAGTAACGTTGACCCAAGTATACAAATATCTTCAAGCTATAATAAAAAGAATTAAAAATGATGAAATATATGTTTCATCACCATATGAAATATGTATTTTTTTAATAAAATCATTTTCTATTTCATTTTGTTTTATAATTTATTTTTACCATCATTAATTTTATTTTATTTTTCTCTTAATTATTGCAGCATGGAGAGGATGAATGCTTCCTAAACACAATTGAGGCCTGCACTATTACAATCTATCCTGACGTGGTAGAGTTCCTATATAACAATTTTATAAACTTTATTTAATTTATCTTTTAACTTTTAGTTTCTTAAAAAATTTAGTTTAACTCCAACTCAATCTTACAAATTATAAAATCGATTTATAAAATGAAATTTCCATTTATTTATACAGAATGACAAATGATATCTTTAAAGTTGCTAAAAATGATTTTAAAAAACTTAGAAAAAAAAAGTCATCATACTAACCTTAAGTAGTCATGCATCACATTTTCATGCATCACATTTTCATGCATGCAGAATGTAAGATTTCAGATTTGTTGACTTTAATAAGTTAATTAACACATAATTACGGTTCATGCAGGTGCAGCATTTCAAATTTGTTGAGTGTTTGGAGCGCTTGAGTTTAGAAGGGAGACACAGGCAATGGATGAACTGCTTCCAAATGACTGGTTTGGGCACATCACCTATTGATTGTTACACAACTGGAAATGGGAAAACTGTTAGTTATTTTTACTCTCTTATTTCACTCTTCATTTATGTCTTCTATAATTAATATACGTTATTAGTAAAATCAATAAATTTAAGAGTTAAATATATTTAGTTCTTTAACTTGGACACGAGATTGGAATTTATCTTTGTTCCAAATTTCAACACATTTTGGCTCCAAAACTTAAAAAATAAATAGATATAGTCTTTTTAATCCAACAACATCAATTTTTTTACGTGTTAAATAATGTTTCAGATTGACATTTGAACTGGAACGTGTCAAATGATGTAAACAACTCAACACTAGCTTAAAATGTCATTTAACACGTAAAAAAAAATTCACATAGTTGAGTTGGAAGAACTATTTATTCATTTTTAAAGTTTGAGATCTAAATTGTATCAAAGTTTGAAACATAGACGAATTCTAATTTTGTTGTCCAAATTTAGAGATTAAAAATATATTTAATCCTAAATTTAGTATATTAATAACTAATATTTTATGATAGAAGAATATAATTTCATATATCAAATTATATGCAAACAACCTTATGTGTCTACCAAACAGATTCACTTGAAGTATGGAAAAGAAACATCTGAGCTTAAACCACCCCATAAATTTGTTCCATGGGTGGTTGTCAATAACCAAGCGCTCCAAGAGGTTTGTGAGTGATGTCAAACTGAAGATTGTAGAACACAACTGAATATTGAATTATGGCGAAATTGTTTTGACTTTTCTTGTGTGATGCAGGACTACAGAAATTTTGAGACCTATATTTGTAGGGCTTACAAAGGCAAAATGATGCCAAGTGCTTGTAGATCATCACATTCAACAAAAACTTATGATGAGTCAAATGAAAAAGACAATAACTTCTTTATACCTGTTTGCTATGCAGATGAAGCAAGAAATCTGACCTTACACTTTGGAAAGTAGATTAAGTAGTACTGATTTAAATTAGGTTGGCATATATACTTTTAATGTGATTATTCATGTGGGTGTGTAAAATATTTATACTTTGGAGATAAGCTTAAGCTTCTATCGACCAATTTATAACTTTGAATGTTCACCATAGAAGTGTAAATTATCATAATAAGATACTAGAAAGTGCTGATTTATTTCATTTTAATTTTCTAATAATACATATTTTGAAAATGCTGAATTTTATGATGTCTCCTCTTCATCCGATGGATCATCTAACAATGTCTGATTGAGATGTAAATATCTATCATCCAAATATTAACTTCTATCTATTATTAAATAATTTTTTTATTAGTTTATTGGACTTTGTTATTCTTTCATGTAGTTAATTACAATTGTAATAATTTTATCTATATAGGTTTAACTAATTAAATTAATGAAACTTTGGATTAACTCATTTATATAATTCATTATTATCCATTTTCTTATAATTTACTCTTTCATATTTAAGTGGGTGTACTAGCAATATTGTTCTTATATGTGTTCATAACAAATGTTGGTAGAGAATCATTTTCATTTCTTTTGTTCTTTTCAATTTTTTTAAAGACATTATTTCTATGTTCACTTAAATGTCACTAGTCCAAATATATCAATTAAGTATGTAGTATATGCTACAAACATATGAAAAACATAACCTACAAAAACATTCTGATATATTTTAAATAACTAATAAAGTATAGGCCATAGTTCAAATAAAAACATAACCTATATTTTGGGTTTATAAGTATAGGCTATAATTCACTGAGGGAACCTAGCCTATACTCAGATAGTGAGAGTATAATATATGGTTCTTTGATTGAATTGTAGCCTATACTCAAACACCCTGAGTATAGACTATGATTTTACATAGAATTGTAACCTATCCTTCCTTAAATAGGATTAATTTCAACATTTTTTACTTGACTCGCACATTACATGTGTGTTTAAAATGTAACATGTTTTTATTTTTGGGATTCTTAATTTTGTCACCAAAAAGAATAATATTAATTGAGAATTGTTTGCTTATAAAAAACATAAAGCCTAAATATCTAAGTCATTTAATCATATATGAAAAATTAAAATTAAAAATTAGTTTAAGATAACATAACTCTAAAGAAAAAGTCATATAGTGATAATTCAAATTGGACTTCATAATGGAAAAAGATAATAGAACAACTAGTTCCACTACCCCTACTATAAGTAACTTAAAAGAAAAAAAAAGAAAAAGAAGAAGAAACTAAATGAATTAGAACAAAACACTATAAGAAAATTCTTAAATAGTGACAAATTTTTTTAGTGAAAAAAATGAGTCACTATAGTAACCAATTTAGATACCAATTTATAAACTAAAAATTATTGGTAACTAAAATGGTTTCTAAATTTGTCTCTAAATTAGTCACTATAGTGAATTGGTCTCTAAAGTTGTCATTAACATTAGCTACCAATGTTTTTGTTATCAAATGAATTGACTTCTAAATTGGTCTCTAGACACCAATTCCTTTGGTAGCCAAAACCTATATAGTTAATGTTAGCGACAAATTTAGAGACTAATTCACTATAATGACCAATTTAGAGAACAATTTAGAAACTATTTTAGTTACCAATAATTTTTAGGTTATAAATTGATATTTAAATTGGTCACTATAGTGGCTGATTATTTTGTCACTAAAATTGGTCATTATATGAGTATTTTCTTGTAATGATACATATACTTTACACTTAAAAAATATTTATAATTTATCTCTATCATGTATGTATGAAACAAAAAGGAAGAGGAGAGAGAATATAAACATCATCCCCATCTTTTTATTTCATTCTTGTGAGCCTTCACACAACCATTTTCCTCCCTCGTTTCATCTCATCTTCACCCCTTTCAAAATCTAACTGCAACACATATCAATTGAGTAGATAGGGAACATTTTAAAGCATGTAAGTTTTCAACATTCTGATTTAGGGGGAGTAACCTTTTTGTTTGTCTACGTGTATGATATTATTGTGACTAGTAATGATGAACATGAATAAAAAAGATTGAGTCAATGTCTGGCCAGAGAATTTGAAATTAAGACCTTGGGAAATTGAAAGATTTCCTAAGAATTGAAGTTGCTCACTCCAAGAAATGGATTTTTATATCTCAACATAAGTATATTACTTATTTGTTGCTAGAATAAGTCAAATGGCCTACAAACCATCAAACACACTTGTTGATCCAAATGTAAAGTTGAGGAATTTTGTTCATAAGAAACAAGAATATTAGTCTTAAAGCATATACTGATGCTGATTATGCAAGTTCAATTGTTGATAGAAAATCGACTAGTAGTTATTGCGCTTTACTTAGTGGGAACTTGGTAACTTGGAAGAGTAAAAAACAAAGTGTGGTAATCAGGTCCATTGTTGAAGCAGAATTTTGAGCAATGGCTCAAGGGATATGTGAGCTATTGTGGCTGAAAATTATCCTAGAAGACTTGAAGATAAAATATGATGGACTTGTGAAGCTATATTGTCATAACAAATATGTAATTAGCATGGCCTATAATCCAGTCCAACATGATAAAACCAAACATACTGAACTAGATAGACATTTTATTAAAGAAAAGCTTGACAATGACATGATTTGCACACTTTATTTCTTCTCAAGGACAACTTGCATATAAAGCTACCAAAGGACTGCACTACAATAATTTTGAAAGAATTATATCCAAGTTGCGAATGGAAAACACTTACCAACTTAAGGGGGGAGTTTGAGATATTTTTTGAAACTTATGACGTTATTCTTATTTATTATAATTATGCATCTATTAGGCTTTAAAAAGAAAGGTGCAAACTTGGCCTTAAAAATTGGCTTTGTAAGTTCGAGTTAGGCCTAAAATTCACTTTTTAACATGGTATCAGATACATGGTTTAGAGTCTATACTAGTAAAATTTGTTGTTTGTTGGGTTTATTATCCACCCACTTTTGGATCGCTATCGGACCATCCACCAACGTCTAGAAATTAGGCAGATTCATAGTATATAAGTAGGTTCAAACCTCACCTAACAAACTTTCGTGAGGTTGGCTTAAACCTAAAGTCCACTTCTTAATAATAAATTAGTCTTTCTTGGTCCATGATCTCATCACTAAGTAAGTTCCATATTTTGCATTCTCTTTCTAAAGTCTGCATTCATGATGATGTTTATAAGGAGAAATAACAATTTTATAGTAAATTGAGTTTTAATTTAAAATATAAGGTTTTGGATTATTAAGTTTGGAAAATTCCAATTTGAATAACTTTTTCTTGACACTCTTCTTTTCTCATGCTCTCATAGACCTACGTTCTTTAGGTTAAAAATTGAGGAAATGAAATGGGGTGCCACGTGTTTGTTTATGGATTTTTTGAACTTTTTATTTATTTTTCGAATTTTTTTATATTATTTATTTATTTTTTTAAAATTTTAAAAAAAAATTAAAAATTTGTCACGTGTCAAGCTGATATCATGCCACGTGGCTATGATAGTGCCATGTGTCACAATTATGCCAGGTGTCATTTTCTCATTCTCAATTTAGTTCCTGTATTTTAATTTTTGTCTCAATTAATTTAGTCCCAATTTTTGTAAAAATTGTGCAATTTCGTCCCCTTCCAAATTGAAACAAAAATTAACTTTCATATAAATGTTATACAAATATTTTTATAAAAAAATAAAAAAAAAATTCAAAAAAAAAAATAAAAAAAATAAATAAAAAATCCAGAAATTGACACGTGACACCCCATTTAACAATGTTACTACACCACTAACGGAAAGAACTTGATTGCATCAAATTTCCCAAAATAGGGACCAAATTGAGATAAAAAAAATTGAGGGACCAAATTGATATTTTGCTACGAACATGGGGACCAAAGAAATAATTTAACCATATTTTAAATTTTCTGTGATTAGGTTATTTGGGTTTTAACTTTTGATGAATTTTGATTACATGTGAAATGTTAAACAAATTTTGAAAGTTATTGAAAAGTGAAATTTGGTTGAATTTGAATTTGTCGTAGATGATTAGTTTATGTATTAAATAAAGTATAATGTTTTATGTTTGTTAGGAATGTGAAATTAATATTAGACAATTGTTTTAAATGTTGAATTGATATTTGATAGTTATTTTAAATGTTGAATTGTCGCTCAATGAAATCAATATAGTGGAAAATTCAAAATAATTACAAAAAACCGGCCAATGAAATGGGATCTGGTAAAAAATTGCACTCCCCAACCAAATGTCACTCAACAATTTTTAATTCCGATGTTTAAGAGTTCCAAAAAGAATTGGAGCTTTATTATTTAGTTGAATAAATACAAGAATAAAAACTTAAATAATGACCAAATTTAGTGATAATAAATAATTAATCATTATAGTGACCAATTTAGATACTAATTTATAAACTACAAATTATTGATAACTAAATTAGTTTCAAAAAAGTATAATTGGTCTCTAAATTGGTAACTAAAACAATTTCTATTATGAATTGGTCTCTAAATTGGTCACTAACATTAGCTACTTAGGTTTTGGTTTCTAAAGGAATTGGTTTCTAGATTGGTCTCTAAATAATTAATTAGATGTTAACAAAAAGAAGGAAGTCTAGTGATTTTGAATAATGATCAAGCACTAATGAAGACAAAGTGTTTAATTATGCAAATGTTATCTTGTAAAATAAAATAAGTGTATTGTAGAATAGTTTAATTAAACTTAGAATCAGCAACATTGCATTCGTCTCTCTAGAAGGTTTCTTATTTTTAGAAAAAATACAGTGATAATCGATTATCACTATTGATAATCGATTATCACTATTGATAATCGATTATCTGTACAGAACTTGTATTGTTCGAAAACCTACTAGAATAATCGATTATCTCCTGAAATAATCGATTATCCTGTTCAAAATTTGCTTTTCAGGAAACTTACTGGAATAATCGATTATCCTTAGTGATAATCGATTATCCTTGGCAGTTGGAACTTAACGATTCAGTTTTTAACCTAATTTTCAAAAACCTACTGGAATAATCGATTATCCTTAGTGATAATCGATTATCCTTGGCAGTTGGAACATAACGATTTAATTTTTAACCTAATTTTCGAAAACTCTATTTAAGGAACTGCAGTTCAACTTCAAAAATACCTTTTTAAGATTCAGAGTTTTTTGGCTGTGACTGCAAAGTGTTGCTCTGTGAGATTCTTAAAGAAAGATTTGAAAATCTAGTGTGAGTGAGTGATAACTTTTTCTAAGTGAGTTCTTAGAAGATTGAGTGTTGTGCTGTTGCTAGGAAAGCTGGTTATCCTCTGTGAGATTCAGGGGGAGTTTTGTTCATCTCTTGTGGTTGTTCAAGAAAGGTGTTTTCTAATCTTTACTCTTATATAATCTGTTGTAATTTGATTATTATAGTGATTGAGTTAATCTCCTTGTTTAAGAGATTAACAACTGGACGTAGGATCTTTTGATCCGAACCAGTATAAATATCAGTATGCATCTTCTTCCCTTAAACTCCTTATTTATCTGCACTTGCATTTAAAGTAACTATTATTTTAAGTTAATTAATTAAATTTTGAGAAAAATTTTAAAACCTGTCAAGTTTTTTTAAAATCCAATTCACCCCCTCTTGATTTTTGACCATTGTTTAGTCATTCCGTTGCGCGATACCAACAATTGGTATCAGAACTTGCTTTGATAGTTATTCAAATTCTTCGAAAATGGTAGGGTCAAACCAAACATTTGCTGAAGGTGCGTCTATCAATAGACCTCCACTTTTCACGGGTGAAAACTATCCTTTCTGGAAAGTCAGAATGCAAATATTTTTAGAATCAGTTGATAGGGGTATTTGGGATGCTGTTTTGAATGGACCATTTGTGCTTGTTAACGTTGTTAATGAAGTGCAGGAACCAAAGCCTTTTGCTCA
>Ga0214545_1002969_pt1 | contig 32628 bp, 13 predicted proteins | sample CNSS4metaG_FD_160064 | JGI IMG/M metagenome (GOLD analysis project Ga0214545, IMG submission 160064) | Root nodule microbial communities from cowpea collected in UCLA plant growth center, Los Angeles, California, USA - CNSS4 | ecosystem: Host-associated > Plants > Roots > Nodule | place: USA...
ATATCATGTCATTGCCACACAATTGTAGGAGAATTTTACTGTTCCTTTACAATTGAAGGTTCACCTTAAGATTCTATATTTCTAAACAAGACTCTTGAAACTTTAAAAAAATGTTGAACTTGATAAGTAATGGCTGAGATGCAGAGAATATAGGTAAAGGTGAAAGGTACAAACACCAAACTCAAATAAGCCTTTTTACAAAGCCCTCAATTATTGCTCACCAAAACTCTCAAACTTTCCAAGTCATACATACATACACCCCAGTATTCCCTTTTATGTGCTTTCAATTTTGACTACTAGTCAAACACGCAACACAATGGAACTCAACTTAAGTCACCAAGAAAAAACATGTATGATCTAATAACACTGGAGATTTGAAGAGGAAAAAATCATTATATTGGAAAGCAAAGATATTATTGGAAACATGCAGGCTATACTTGAGGTTGCTATAATCCAATGACCAAACAACAATCCCTATATAAGCTAGATATAGTTCATGATTACCATTAACCAAAATGATTCAAAAGCGATGAAATATAACAGTGTTGCCTTGCTACACAAGGGAACATCAGCATTAACATAATATATATATGTATATAAGAAGATTGAACCAAGATATAGGGAAAATACACAATGGGGAAGATGCTGATGTGTCCCTCTATGTATCATGCAAAAGAACATATATAGAGTTTTCAGTGATGCAGTGTTTGGTTGGAAGCTGGTGTTTTATGCGGGGGACACTGGTAGCACTTGGCAAAGAGTCCAAATGTGTCAACCTGTTTGATGAAGTTTGCCATGCTAGCCCACCCTCCAAATCCAAATCCCACCACAAGAACCCACACCACCACAAATGCATTGATCACATACATTAACGTCCAGCTTGGGATGAAGAAGGGCAATTTCTCAGCAGCATTCTGAAAACATAGCACAGATATAAATTATTTAATCTTAACTAGGTGTTTGATCTCACATAGTTATACAAGTTTTTCATGATTGATCTACTCTGAATGAGTTTCCAAGCATTACAATAAGACAAAAAGTAGTGTTACTGTTAGTTGACTGTAACAAGTTGCTGACTTATGCTATAGGAACAGTAATGTAAAGACAATGTAGGGTCATTTGAGAGAGTTAGGTTTTCCATGGCCCATTTCATTGCTAAAATGTGGACATTGGTTAGAATAGTATCAGGGGGCTAGTATAGTATGACTGTAGCATATAACTGAATGACAAAGAAATGGAACCAACCCCATCGTGTCTCATAAATTTTCAATTTGAATAATTTATAGAACAAGTGGAGTAGGGGTTAATAATACTGCCAGTGACTTAGGAAAACTCTTCTTCCAAGTTCAATCATGGAGCTGAAATCATACCCTCAAACACTACATTACACAACATGTTTTTAGCTTTCTTTTAAAAGGTTTAGCCTTTTCGTAGGGAAGAAAACACTGTATCGTACTGTTATAGGTTAGCTACAAGTTGTGCATAGAGTGCACATATCAGCCTATTAAAACTCAGATTTCGACCAGTATAGCAATCTAAACCGTGAATGTTAGTATATGATACTTTATGATTTTATAGAAATTTAACAAGGCAAAGTAAAGCTAGTTAGAAGAGACAAAGATTAGGTACAAACAAACAAAGATGAGATATGAATGGATTAGACTATTTACCTGTCGTGCAGAAGCAGACCTGTAAGTAAGCATGTGAGCTGAAGCAGGGATGATATAGACGGTAAAGGTAACCAAGAGAGCCCCCACAGCAGAGTTTATAGGGCCAAAGAAAGGGAAAATAATAGCTAAAAACCAAATTGGTATCACCACAGGTAACCTTGCAAGTGCCCTCAAACATATGCTCTTTGTGTCATGCATTCCTATCACTTTCTCCCACACAAAATACAATGGTGTGCAAGCAAATCCAAAAGTGATAAACTGCCATCCACATGTAATAAGTAAAACTCATCAGTTTATAAAACTTTCTGCTGTTCACATTAAAAACAAGTACTTTTTTTTTCTTAATGTAAAACTATGTTGTCTTGTCTGTAAACAAAACCAATATTGTTATATAATGTTACATGAATAAGTTTAGAAGTTGGATATTTTGAGGGAAGGGAAAAAATGTTATGGACCTGGTGAATCAGCATTAAGATGACACCAGTGTCACGCCAGCCAGAGCGAGGGAGAAGAGAGAAGGCATTGGAGTGGTCCAAGAGTTGGTCACCGAAGGCCCAGTAAACGGCAATGGCAGATGGTAGGGTGAGTGTGAATACAAAAAGAGTGGCATAAAGATAGATATATTTGAACTTTTGAGGTTTCCACATTGCATGCATGATTTCCCTGTAATAGTCATAGGGTCCACACGTTAGTGCATAATGCAGCAATATTAACTTACATCCAAATGACCCAGATGCTCTTTCATCTCAATATCATATAAATTCCTTTCATTTCTACTACTATGCTCCAAGTCCAAAAGAAAATTCGGTTTGTCAGTCCTGGATATGTCCAAATGAGTTACTAGAATTGTTTTCTAACCCACTTTGCACCACACGGCTAGCTTAACCCATAGAAATTATATTAGAAAAGGAAACAAGTTGTACACAAGAGAATATTTTTAAAATACACATAAAGAACTGTGCATTTCCGTACTAATCTCTTATTTCCATGGCCCCATAGCTCGAATTTCCTCTTGGATGATGGGTAAAGAATATTAATAAACGTTTAAACATTCAATATGCATATAGTATAATGTTTTGGTAAAGTAATAATCCATTTGTAATACATGTCACTACTTGAGTTATTCATTGTACTTTGGTATTGGAGTTGTGGGAAGAGCAGAATGTAAAGATGGATAGATGAATTGAATGGATAAAGTTGAGAGGGGGTTGGAAGTGGAGGCCAAGATACCAGTTTAATGGTTGCTCAAAAAAGTGCCAGATTTACTGTTTTGTCTTATTTTCTGAGGCCCCATAAGAATGGAGGCAAAAGCTGCAATTGAAGAAAGTGGTCGTGCAATAAACTTCTACTCTCCTTGATGTTTCATTGTCTTAAGACAATAAAGAAAACTATCATCATTGTTTTGTCTAACTCAGCAAGCAAAATATTAAAAAAACATGGGGTCTTACACTGTGACGGCGTGCCCGCCGAAAGTGTAGAGAATGTTGGTGGCTCCCGTGAAATACAAAACCAATTTTTTGGGGCCCGTGTGAGTCACATTTTCAACCTGCAAATTTAAAGAGGGAGAGACAGAGTTCTTATTTTTTATTTTTCACACCAAGTTATTATGATCAAACGACTTCTAATAAGAGAGACCCCACCGAAGAAAATAAATCAACACCGTTGTACTTGGTATTGCTCACCTGACCATGAACAATGGCTGCAATGGTTAAGTACCAGGCTGTGTACGTGGTCATGCCAAGACCAAGGAAAGACCAAATCCTGTAGTTGTGAAACGAAGGTATGAACACGGTTGTCGCACAGCATGCTCCGAATATGTAAGTCCAGGTCCTCTTATCCAAGTGGTCGTTTATGTAGTATATGTTACTGCATAATCACAAAAACACAAAAACACCCACTTAAAATCAATGAAACTTTCATTTGTCTAATCAAACCAAGATTATAACCTAGGTTCTAAAAATCAGTTTGACTGTAATCTTGGCTACAATTTCAAAGCTTTTCAGTTTTTGTCACCAAAATTGTGGCCATTTTGGTTTACCTTGACTAAAGAAAATTCATACCTTGCACAAGCTATAAGCTGGATGACAGATCCGAAGAGAAGAAAAGTGCAGTTAAAGGCCAAGCCAATGGCTTTCCAGTATGGACCAAGTAAACCTTCCAGCACTTCAAACCACTGAAAAATATGAAATTAGACCAAAGTTGTTAAAAAATGAACTTTTTTTCCGTTTGGTTTTAGTTTTTTGTCTAACCTGAATGACATGGTTTTTGAAGCTGACATTCTCTTTCTCTTTTCTGCTCCTGTACTCGATGTACAGAATGCTAATCAAATAAGCAGTCCAACTTCCCATTATTCCATAGAAGACTTGGAATATGACGCCAGAGAGCATTCCCAGCTGAGCAAAAGAGTATGGCAGTGTTAGCAGAACCTGCGCAACCTGCAAAGCACAAAACCAAAAACATAATCAAACCAGATTCTTATACAGAATCCAAGTTTCAATGATGAGAGTGACACTCCACGGACTCATATCTTCTGTTACCTGATTTGAAGCACAGCTGAACCATGCATCATAAACAGATCCACCGTGCCACAGAAGGTTTCTCAAACTGGAATGTGAACCACCCACCTTCTCGTCCTCTCTCTCCTCACGCTCAACAGTTTCATTCAGGCTCGACATCATGGTTTCTTCACCTTGCTTCTGGGGTAACATTGTTCCAAGATTACTATAATAAAAAGAGAGTCCTGAAAACAATATCAAACACTGAGTTAGCTAGACATTTACCAAACCCAGGTAAGAAAGTCAGACAAATTGACAAGAGAAAACAAAGGATATTTTGCTCCATGGAAGAGACCAAACCTTGTAGAAAAAAAAAAGAAAGAAAAAGAAAAGCAACACTCACCTAATATTGGTGAATGTTGAAAGGTGAGAGTATTCTCTTATAGCACGGAAACAGAGGAAACAGAGGTTTTATGGTAGCATAGAGGAGTGTGTGAGTGGCAGGGAAGTTTACTTTTTTAGGTAAAAAGAGAAGACTATAGCAGCACTTGATTGGGTTGGTGATGCGGTTTTGCTGGTAATTTCAGAGGATTTTGATTTTTGAACTGTTTAAACTCTGTACAAAAAGGTCCAATTAGAAGAATGGTGGCAGGCCTTAAATATGGGTTTGTGCACTATGTGGTGCCGTTAAGGTGGTGAGTCAGTGAACCTCTTAAATGCGGGTTCTGAAGAAGGAATTGGCAGTTTTCAATGCAGAAGAAGATACTATTACTAACCCAGCAAGCAAGAAATGGAGACAAGAAGGGGAAAAGGTTGTGTTGGGATGGTAGAAAAAACAAGTGAGGAAGAAGAGGGTTGAGTTTGGAGGATCGAGATCTGACAAAAAGAAAGTACACCAGAGAGAGTAAACTTGTTGGAAGATGGAGCTGTGTGCTTGCTTCGAACTTGATTAAAAGAAACAATAAAAAAATGAAAAGGAAGAACTGCTATGATAACTCTTTGGTTTATTCTTCACAATCACATACATAGATACATGTTGGTTGGTTTGGTTTGGTTTCCCTTCCCTTATAGTTTGTACTTTATCTCTGTCTTCTGTTCATGTTTCTCACTCGACTCTATTCAAATTGGTTGGTGCCTCATGTTTCTGTACGAGGATCACTGTCTGTCGTGGTAACAAAGAAAAAATATAAATCATTTACTTCTTTCGGACAAAATCTTCATATTTTTCTTTTTTTAAGTATATGAATAAATGTGACCATGGAAAAGGAAATCAAATACCCTGGTTCTGAGAAAAATATATCTGTTTTATTCTGTAATTATTAATTCGAAATTGAAACACTTTCTGTTACTGAACGTAGTGTTGTGTAGTCTTTAACCAAGCATGTGTGTGTGTAGAGAAGCTTTATTGTTGTTTTTTTATTTATTCAACAAAAGGGTGCATATTGATGTAGTGTAGATGACAACCCACACAATAACATTGAAAAGTGAACATCGTTGTTACAGCTGTCAAAGTAATGTTGGAGAGTGGATAAAAAAAAAAAAGGGACTCACTGAACTAAGATACTTGCTCAATTTGATTGACTTTACTTACCAAATTTGTTGTTTATGGTAATTCGACATTTGGTGATCATAGATAATTTATGCTGTTTAAAAAACTGTTTACTAGTTTAGAATAAGTTTAAAAACATTATTCTATTTTTTTATTACTTCAGATAACTCGATTAGTATAATTTATCAATAGTAAGTTTTTTTTCTTTTAACAAAAAAATGAAGAAGATAAATTAATTTAATATTATTTTGTAAATATTTTACTTTTTAACTTGGTTCTTTAAATGTGTTACTTCTTTTCTTAATCTATGCTCTTTAAATATGTTGCTTCTTTTCTTAATCTATGCGCAAGTGTTTTATTTTATTTTTTTAATTTTTATAAATGTATCTTTTTTTAATCTCTTCAAATATATGAATTTTTTGTTTTTAGTTTCAACATGTATATGCTACTTTTTTTATTTAGTTTATAGAAATATATCAATCTTTTTTATTTTATTCTCTGGTTAAGTTATATATCTATATGACAACTTACCGTCAACATTAATACTTTAACAGGGTTATTAATGTAAATAAGATGGCATATCATCACAATAAAATCAACACGCCACATTTAATTTTATTTTGACAATTATTGAAATTTTCACAATTTGAATATTTAAGTTAAAGAGGAGTTTGCATAGATAATTTTTTAAATATCATGATTAGTTTTTAAATGATTATTCCTCTCTTATAATCTATTTTTGAGCATTTATTTTCTTTTTTGAATCTAATATTTGAAAAGGTTAGTCTCTCGACTCGACTTCATTACGTGAGTCATTGATTGAATACATCAAGTAATTAATTATAGTTTCAATACTTTTTTTGTAATTCTTCAATTCAATTTGTTGTTTCGCACTAAACAAAAGGCAACCAGATTTAATATATTCACATTGACCTATTTTATATATATATATATATATATATATATATATATATATATATATATATATATATATATATATATATATATATATTTTGATGTTGATTTTTGTTATGGGTTTTTGAAATCTTTTTTATGTTGAAAATAATTCTTTCAACATTCAAATTTTAAAAATTTAAAGTTTCGTGATTTATTTTCTTCTTCTCATATTCTATTCCCACTCTTCATAATTTTGATGCTCCGTTATTCTTTATTAAACTTATTTTTCTAAGGTTAATGAGTGATTTATTTCATGGCTGATGTGAATTATTTTGTACATATCATAAATGTTTTCACTCATATAATAAATCAATCACTGTCCATTTGAATTGTTTTGTTTCTTCATGTCTCACTTTAAGAACAACTCATATTCTTTCATACTTGCATAAATAGAAACATGGTATAATTCATCAAAAAACAAGAACTAAGAAAATGTGTACATATTTTCTTTTTCATTTGCAATCCAACAACAAAAATATTTAGAAACTTTTATATTTGGATAGACATAAAAAAAGACATCAACCATTATATCTTAAACACCCTTGTCAATTAATTTAAGAAAAAAATTCATTTTAACTTCTAGAAATAATAGTTTTTCTCTTGTAAAAAGTTGAGATTTATTAATTGATATTGGGAATAGTCCAAATGTGAGTAAAAAAGAGTCAAAATTTTACATTGGATAAAAAAGACAAAGTTAAATACTATATAAGAATAAAGGCCTATAACATCATTGTCTTAAGATTTTAGGATTAAAGTGGTGTCAAAGGTCTTATATGTGTAATACTAATGTTATATAACCATATAGAACCATGATCTTTCAATAACAATGACCATAACCCATATATGAAAAAAAAAAAAAAAAATATAAATATAAATATAAAAATATAAAAAAAAAAAAAAAAAAAAAAAAAAAAAAAAAAAAATAAAAAAAAAAAAAAAAAAAAAAAAAAAAAAAAAAAAAAAAAAAAAAAATATATATATATATATATATATATATATAAACCCATCAATTGGGGTATCTTTAACAAAAAAATTAAGAATATCCATCAAGTTTAGGATTTTAAAACTTTGAATGACTATCAAAATCAACATTGAGACCGACTGTAAATAAAAATAAGTTGTATATAACTAAGAGGAGATTGTAATAGTTTAAAAAACTTTTAATTAGATTAATAAAACCTCAAAAATAAAAATCATGTAATACTTGATTGAGAAATATTACTTAACCATGTAAAAACTTACTATATGAAACACTAAATGTGTTCAAGCAATCAATTAAGAATCAAAAGAAAATGGAAAGATATCACCTAATATGATATGATGAATAATTAAAAAAAAAAGAATATGAGTATGGGTTTATGCAATGCAAGTATTTTACTCAATACCTTAAAGTTAAAAGCTTCCTCAAAGAGATTTGTGCACAAAAACATGTTTTTCTATTATTGGAAAGTTCTTTAAAACTAGAAAAAATGATATGTAATTCTTTAAGACTTGTTACTTTCAAAATATATAGTTTTTATTATATACTCGTAAAGATGTTGTCTAACCATTTATATTCTTTGAAATGTTTTTTATTAAATATGAAAATCTAATAAAGATATTATAATCAATGGTTTATAGTTATAGTTGATTATATGCTAAAAACATGTGTTTACATCAAGATTTAAATAATTGGGGTTACTCAAGGTAATCCATTATCTCATCTATGATTAACGATTATGACATATTGTGCATCACAAGATATTTAAATGTGTTTTAGCGTGATTGGCTGTTATATTATAAAATAATTTTACAAATATTTTACAAAATAAGTGTAAGTTTTCTCAAATATATATAATTAAAAACATATATTTAAACCAAATTTTAAGGATAAAATTGGAAGATTCGTTATAGACTATAGTTATTTCAAGTAATGATTAAAAAATGGCACCATTTGTTTCTTATATTAAAGGGCAACAAAAAATATTCTTTGTTACTTAAATATGTTACTAAATAAACTTATATACTCTGTCATTTACTTTTTTATAGATAAAATTTAAACATTGGTTAAATGAATAAACAATCCATGGGAGAAGCTACGATGTTTTTTTATGAGAGAACAAACAAAATAGTACATCAGAAGCAGTTAAGTCACCATATAACATTTTACATTTTGTTGTTGTTGTTTTATAACCAATATAATAATCAGTTTATATTGTTTGATATGTTTAGACATGGAACAAAATAAAGTAACATTTACTAAAAATGTACATGACATTGCGTAACTTTGATTCGGAATTGGGAAAAAAAAGTATATAACAAAATATTTTGATAGTCTTAAAATAAATTTCATAATATATTCTTTTGGGTATTTGAGAGAGGATCATTAAAAGAGATACAACATCAATGATGTATGAGTCTGTCTTCATCTTTATATAATACTAAACTTTCTCTTTTTTACTTACTTAATGTGAGACTTGTGGACTAGTTAGGCTTACAGAAAGAGTTTCATTGGGAGATACAACACCAATGAGCTTGAGACCAATCACATAAAACATTGACATGACTCTCAACCCAAAACTTTAAGGCAATGAATTTATGAGTCTTTATTCTTATACAATGCTCTATTTGCTCATTTCTAGCTAATATGAGACATAGACTCACACTTAAATTTTTAACCAGACTTAGATTCATAGATTCATGTTTAGATTCTCAACCATTCTTGCTTGTAATTTATAAATGATGTAGATATTCTATAGACAATTCATTTCTCGAGCTCGTTTTATCTAATTTGTCAAATTTGATGATTTATTATACTTAAGAAATCGGAAATAATTATTTTAAAACTTATAAATATTGTAAGCACCATTTTATGTGGTAGAATGTTGAAGAAAAACGAAAGAACTAAGAAAGTGGTAGAGAAAAAGAAATTGGTGAGTCAAAAAGAAAGAAAGGGCAATGCATTGGATATGTTTAGATATATGAATGAATGAATGAAGTAAATTAAGATTGTGAGTGGTTGGAGGGACCATTATCTCTCTCTCTCTCCTTCACTGTGTTTCTAACTTTTCCATAATATGCTCCTTGTCTCCCTTTTCCTCTTACTCCAATCTCATTATTTTTCATAGCTACCCAAAACTTTTATTTTAAGAAAATTAGCATTATCCTTTCCCATTTTCTGTTCACCCTATCAAATCACACCCCATATCTGAGTGGAGGACAATTTGTGCATCTCTAGGTACTTCCATTGCTAAACACAAAACAGAATCTGAGATCATGACCTAATCCCTCACTTAACTCACCCCTTCACTTGTCCTTTTCCTACACACACCCATTTCTATAATCTTTTCCAACTATTCTAAATCATATATAGCACCTGAAATCAAGGAATATAACCAAGTACAGCTACAAACCTATCAACATTTTCTTTACATATGTTATAGGTATGAAATATATATAATCCTCTTTTAGTAAAGAAGTTAATTGATTAATTTTATAGTTTTTTATAGTTATTTTTGTTCATTTTGCTTTTGTATATTAAGAAGGTCAAAAGAAAAACATTGGTGGTTCAAATTTTGGAAAATGGTCATATTTGTGTTTTGTTGATTCCAGTAGAAGATATTAGATTTAAATATATTGTTGGTTACAATTTTCGTCCTATTTTTTTAAAATTTTCAAAAAGATCTTAATTTTTATAAATTATGATCAACGGGGTCTTTTTTCTAGATGTCATTTAAATTGTTAACGGAAGGTGAATAATGACAATTATGTGTCACTTCGTGATTTTTTTAATTTTTAGTTTTTAAATTTTTTTTTTTTAAAATTAGAAGACAAATTCTTCATTATTTTCAAAATTAAAAGGAAAGTTCTTTATTATTTTCAAAATTAGAAGGAAAATTCTTCATTATTTTTAAACCAACTCTAAATCTATCTTTTACGTGTATCAAACATCAAACATAAATTAAATTTAATAATTTATTTCCAATAATAGAATTATGGTTGGTTTAAAAGTAGTGAAAGAAATATTTAATGTAAATTTAAATTTTAATAAAAATTTCAATATAACACTCATATAAAAATTAAATTTGTTTCATTTGGAGAGGGACAAAATTGGGATTGAATTGAATAAAGTTAACAAAAATTGGGACTAAATTGAACAAAGTTAACGAAAATTGGGATTAAATTGAACAAAATTAACAGAAATTGGAACTGAATTGAATATAAGTTATGAGACACTAACATGTGACAATGATCCTGACTTCACATGTGGCAGTGACACTGGCTTGACACATGACATTGTCACGTATCACATTGATGACTTGACATGTAAACAACTTTTTAAAATTTTTTAAAAAATTAAAATAAAATTAAAAGAATCGCAAAGTAACATATGACATTCACTGTTTGCCTTCATTCCATTAACAATTTAAGCCGTGTCTAGAAAAAGGACAAAATTTACCACAATTTACAAAAATTAAGACCTTCCTTCCATTAACAATTTAATCTACGTATAGAAAAGATATCAAATTAACCACAATTTACAAAAATTAAGACCTTTTTGAATATTTAAAAAAATGAGAACCAAAATTAACAAAGTTTACGAAAATTAAAACCAACAATATATTTAAGCCAATATATTGATACTAGATATTTTAAAAGTATTTACCTTTATTTAATGCCTAAAAAATTATATGTACAATAGTTTAAATACTTAATACTTCCTAAATTACACTTGTTTCGATTTCAAATTTAATGAGATAATAATATTAGGATTAATCGCCGATCCAAAATATTATTGATTTTGAAGTTTGAAACTGATATGATTTTGTTCTTAATATTGTGTTCGCATTGAGTGATTTAATATTAAAGAAGATAAGAAGGAGCAAATATATGCTAATTATGGGTATTTGTCTGAGGTGATTTGTGAGTATTGGAGAGCGCATATATACGAGATCATCCCCTCCTCCTATCTCGCCTCACATGAGGAGATTTGAGGGTGATAAACACTATTTTACAATAATATCTCTCCTTCGCATTCTTTTCACATGCATAATTGTTTTTATTTGCCTTCCTACTTTTAGGTGCAACTCTGATGACCATGACTGCATGAGGGTGGTTGTGGCATGCAAGGGAATAAGATTTTGAGAAGAATAGTGGAAGGGAACCGGTTCCAACCTTCCTTATAACCGATTCCAACCTGTGAACATTTTTGTTTTCAAAACATACTCATTTACATCTACAAAGGCATGCAATGTCCCAATTGACAAAATAGTAATTTTATATTTTAATTTTTTTTAATTTATCATATCAATCAAATCATTCACATACTTTCACAAACTTCACCTTTAAATCCATGCATATTCACCTCCAAATCTCTTAAAAAAAACAATACAAACTTTACTTAATTCACGCAAATTCATTCACTCACTTTTCTTCAAATCCACCTTCACAAGTGAAAATGTTTCAAATAATATTGAAGAAAAAATTTATTTAAATTGTTATTAACTTAAACTCTTAAATAATAGGCTTAAATACCGTTTTGGTCGTCATTTTCGTAGTGTTTGTTGCGGATGGTCCTCATTTTGACAAAATGTTTAAAATGGTCCTCATTTTCGCAATTCGTGTTTTATTTGGTCCTTTTTCTGTAACGCCGTTTAAATAATTAACGGAGCATTGTACAGGTAGCACGATTTATATTAGGGTGTGTTACGTGTACTGTAAAGGTGTGATAATTAGATATTTGGGGATAAATAAGTGAGCTAGGATTTTGGTAAGAAATGTTTGGGCAGTTGGTGAGTTTTGACAATGTTGTTCCTCCATTCCCAATTGGTGTTGATGTAATCTTCTTCTTCCTGCAATCTCATTATATAGGTATGTTACGGTGTTGTATCACTTTGTGCACTGTTGGTGGTTCAACAAGAAATGAATTAACCCCGATTTGTAGCTGCGGAGAAATGACAACTTTGAGGATGGCAAGAACTCCAAAGAATATTGGTAGAAAATTTTGGATACAATCTGTTTTTATTTTTGTGTTAATAATAAATTAGTTTTAATTTTTGGTTTATTGATTTACAGAGTGGTGGTTCCAATAATGTGGGCTGCAACTTTTTCAAATGGTGGTGTTGATGAAAAGGATGTCATTATCATGACACAAATGAGACAGATTAATGATTTGGGGAAGTCATTGAAGGTTGCTGAGAAGAGGCTGCAATTAGTAATAGGGTTCACTTGTGTTGTTATTGTATTATTCGTACTATTATTGTGTGTAATCTTTTAAAGTCCAATCTGTTTTGTACTATTGTTAAATGAAGAAATGAATTAGTTTAATTATGTTGATATTAGCCCCAACATGTTCAAAATGACATCTTAATCTGAGCATTGAAGTAAGTGATATTGATCTAAGCTTGGGAAAAATTAAATTGATCTAAGTCTGGAAGAAGTTAAATTCATAACATTAATTCATCCTCATCAAAATGCACTACATCAATGTTTGGCAAAAGTGAAATTGAACGAAGTTTAAGGAAAGTCAAAATGCAGTACATCAATAATGAATTCTACATCAGAAATTCCAAAAAATAACTAAGACGTTTGTAGCTGCTATCATGGCCTCCTCCTAATCTGTAATTTCATCATAAACTGCTGAGATAGTTCTTCTGGTGTTGGTAGTGGTGCTGCTTGACTATCCACTTCATTCCTTGGTGGTTGAGTTGTTTGAGTTTCAGCAGTTGGTGCATTCTTAACAGTTTCAGTAGTTGGTGCATTCCCAGCCGTTTGGGCATCTAGTGCAGTCTCAGCTGGTGTTGCAGTCTGCTCATCCACAGGCTTATCTAGGCAATTGCTCCTGTTATGTCCAATCTGACGACGACATGTGCTACATTTTTTTCTATGACCTCCTTTGTTGATTTATGTGTTATCCTTTCTCAACTCCCACTCTTCCAACCTTCTTTTTTTCTTGGGTCTTCCTGGTAAGATCCTCTTATGTGGTGGATGGATGTCAGCGTAGGGAGTTCTTTCCCATAAGACTTCACCATTGACTAGAAAGATGATGGATTGATATATTTCTTCGTAAATGGATCTCCTGAAGCAGATTGGTATGAAGTCCTCAGTATTGACATTGATGAAATTCATTACTGCAATAGCATGGCAGCAAGGGATAGCAGTCAGAAGCCATTTCCTACAGCTGCAATGTTGAGCATCCACATTCACTGTGTACTTATCTCCAACCATGGATATGTGCCTCACTTCAAATACCTCACCTACAGACACAAACTACACAAAATCATGGAAGTAATTTAGAAATCATGCAGAACATCACAACAATCGAAAGACAAACAAACCCCAAACCCACGATCAAACACAACCCAGAAAACCCTAAACCCATTTACCTCGTTGATGATGATTAACCGAAAAATTGAAATGAAGAGCACAACTGCAATCCAATGATGAAATGGCAAGTATTAGCTACTTCATCTACAAATCCGAGCTCAAGAAAGACGAAGATGAAGAAATTTTCCTAATTGCAAAATTTCTCGTAAATTAAAAAATTAACGTTAATTAACCATATGTACAGTACACGTAACACACTCTAATACAAACCGTGCCACCTATACAACGCTACGTTATTATTTAACGGCGTTACAGAAAAGAACCAAATAAAACACGAATTGCGAAAATGAGGACCATTTTAAACATTTGGTAAAAATGAGGACCATTTTAAATATTATGTCAAAATGAGGATCATCCGCAACAAACACTACAAAAATAAGGACCAAAAAGGTATTTAAGCCTAAATAATATAAGACTATTAAAAACACCAAAACAAACCCCACAATCAATATTTAAGGAAAATAAGAGTATACGATTGAAATGACTTTTACATTCTCCCAGAATTAAACTAGCAAGAGTTTCAATTTTCTTAAAAAAACAAGGATTTGACTTTAAAACCTTGTTTTTATCTTGATCAACTTCAAACCCATTAAGTATGCTCTTTTCCAGTAAGAATAATACTAAAAAAGCAAATAATTTAAATAAATTTGATCTAAATAGCAAGTGTAACATTCCTCATGCACGGAATGTTGAAAAGAAAGAGATCCTCTTTTCCTACCATATTCTGTTTTTGCTTTGTTAGAAGATACGAAACTACCGTACCAGGAAAGCGTACGTATACGGTGTAGACGTACGTTGAGGTGATAAATTACGAAGAGTTGTATAACAACGATCCGAAAATGGATGAGTTATGAGTGACAATAATGAAAGTAGGTTAGGTAACAACGCATTAAAAGAAGGTTCAACCTTATCTTTTTTTTTTCGTAAAGTTCTAAGCTAAAGACTAAAGAGATGGACTAATCCACACTATAAGTACACATATGTTTGGTAAACATTGCGTCCATTCAAATCAACACGCAAGTTTACTCTGTTTAATTGTATCTTTTTCTGATTCTTTTTGTCCATTATCTAGGCTTATTACCACCTCTCCATGCAAAGAGACAAGACACCTCTTCATCGTTGCAATCACAACACATAACGTTTCTACGATCAGAATCAATATTACAATTTTTGATACTTTCAGTGTTTGCATAGCCTAGTTAGTCACCCCTAACTAGAGGGTTCAAGCAGGAAAATGATGATTGGAAGGAATTTTTAAGGTACCCACAAAGGAAAAAAAAGAAATATATGTTAATTGAAAAACCAACCAAAAGGAAAATATTGGATTTATTTGGCTTTTTCAGTGAAAAGCCTCTTTTTCAATATCATCCCTTAAAAAAACAATTATACGTGCAAGCTTCCTTTACTTTTTGGGGCTAAACCACAATTTTCTCTCGCTTTCCGTCTTCACCATCGACTTTATTAAGATCAGAAACAAGGATCCTAGGTTTATGGTCTAAGTCCCCACAATTAAGTTTAATTAAGGGCTCAATCATGCATTCTATTGAAAAGAAAATATTTTGTGTAATGAAAACAATCATGGTGAATAGAATATATACGTTTTGAATTCATCTAAATATGCCTCTAGTTCCTTTTATGGTTAGACTTGAAAACTTGTAGTGGGATAATAATGAATGTAGGACCAAGAATTATAAATGCAAAGCATGGAACTTTGTATTTCAATTCCAAATCCAAACCCACTTAACATTCTTCTAAGTGCTGAATCCCATTATTAGTGTCCGAGCAAGTGCAATATAAGAAAGCTTGCCCAGCAATATTATTGGTTCTTGTCTTCTGTTGGATGCAGTTCAATTATATATGTAATCTATTAGCTTTCATTTGTTTAATTTAAGTGAGATAAATTTAAATATTTCTATAAAAATTGACTCTGGAATTTTTGTGAATAAGAAAAGGAAAATGGTACTGAGTATGCAGATTTTTTATGTCATTTTTCAATCTTTTTGTTCTTAGAAGGGAGAGGGTGGAAATCTCTGTCATAATAATGTTTAATGTGGTATTGACTGCATCATTTTTGTTGCAGCAGCATGGCTGTCGTGTAATCACTGCTTTACTGATTTGAATTCGGTGGGTCCTACGATGTGGGATCCCAAATATTATGGGGTTTGGGCCCATTCATCATTGCCATAATTGGTTTGATTATTAGGAGCTGTTTAATGCATTAAAATATGACAGAGAGAGAGAGAGAGAAATATCTTCTTGATATGCAGAAGAGTTGACAGAGGAGAATTACCCATCCAAAATAGTAAGAACAATTTTATATCTATTTGATATAACAAAGGGAAAGCGGAAATGTTGAAAGTGAAATGTATATTATTTACACAAATACACTGTACTCTACAAATTCTACTTATGGCACAAAACAGTGCTCAAATGAATTTGCTAAAATAGTGTATGTATGTGTAAAGAATAAAGATCAAAAACCTTTACAGTTCTCACTTTTACCTGTTGTCCTATTCAATTAAACGAAAGTATCAGTTGCAACACTTTTTGGGTGTGCATATCTACATAGTTATATTTATGTGGCTGAACTTGAGAATGGAATAGAATTTTCTAGGTAGGGTTAGGGAACTCAATTTCCAACCATACGTTTAACTGTGCAGATCTGTGAATCAAAATTGCAGAATTGGCATCACATAGATAATCTTATAGATATATATATATATATATATATATATATATATATATATATATATATATATATATATATATATATATATATATAGGAAGTTCGGGTTAATTTTTTTTGCTATTAAACTAGATTGTCGCCATCTCAAAGATGGATGAATTGTTTAAGGAACTATTATTCCGACAGCAGATTTTGCTGCCAGTGTCATGGGGAATCTTAGCATTACCTGCATTAAAACTCAAGCAGCGATGGAGATAACCTAATACACTATTGGAAGGAGAATAAGAATAATGTCACTGTTTAAATGTTTGAAATCTTGGTCTTTCTTTTATATAGTTTTTTGTTTTCCTTTCATAAAATAGTAGTACCAAACCAAACTATAATACTCTTTAGCAGTACAAATTATGAGAGTCCTACTACTAGGTTGCCTAGTAATTATCTGGTTTTAATACATTAACATTGTGATTCAATACATAAACAAATATTCCACATGCACCTCAGGAATGTGAGCAGTTTAATGTACACAAAAATGTGGATCATGTAGTTCGGGTTGGATCATGAGGGAAGTTGATGAAATTGATTCAGGTACAGTTTCACGTCTCTTAAGAAAATGATTGTCATAATGATTCATGATAGTACTAGAGTAGAGGGAGTGACTTTTTACTTACGTGATTAGGTCTAAACCATTAAACAAAAGCTAGTGTTTCTAATTGCTATACAGGGCAACATCATGAAGCCATTTTTTTTTCTTGGTGCAGCATTATTATTATTGTTGTATGGTAGCACCAAAATCAAGGAACGGTTACGTCAAATTTGACATGCATGTGAAACACAAAGTAGGCAAATTCCATCAAATAATAAAGAGTCATAACACAGCAAGTTCAGGGTCAATTCCCACTTGAAATCCCACCACAATCAGTTGTTTCACACTTTTACTCCATGCATGCTTCCCCTGCACTGCAATTGCTGTGAATTATGGCAACTTTTTTTCTACTTTGGCCACAATAATTTGTGAGGGGTTGGCCTTTTATCTTCCTAACCCATATTCTCATGTGTCTTCTACTCTGCTTTATAGTGGGGATCTAACAGGCATCACTTTCAAGCACTGCCCAAGGCTATGTCTCTCTAGGTTTTCAAGGAAGATTCCGCTGAATTAGACTCCTAGGCCTAATTGATGGACACCCATCACCAGATATTAATCTTATCATTGGAACAAAGGCATGAATTTTTAGCCACTGCTTGTTGCCATCATGCCACTCAACTCAGGCCAGAATTGATTGAGGGGACAATAAAGAGTTGTGAAAAATCAAATCATTCTAAAAAGTTCACATTTATCTTCGCTTAAAAGATGTGAGTGGAAATTTAAGTACCGGTGGTAAATCAAAATTATAATAATCTCTCTGATATGAAGCTAGTTGTTTGTTATTATTGACAGATAGAATAACTCAAAACACAAACAACGTTCAAATAGCCAAAGTAAAAGTGGTTTCTAGGGTTCTTTATTTAACACAGACTAAGAGCAAGTTTAGAAGGATTGAAGCGGGCTTAACTCAATGTTTTTCATGATCTCAAAGAAGACCAATCAAATAGTATTGCCTAAAATCTCTCCCCTTGAACTATTGTCAGTACCTTTATTGTTGTAAGTGAATGACCAAGGAGGGCCTAACTGCACCTTTTCTTTTTCACCCGAAAATTAGATCATACAGTGCACTTTTTTTTCACCTGGAAATTGGACCATACACTAAAGCACACACCTGTTGACTATTCAGGGATCACATCATCTATTATAGGTAGTTAAGCACAGCATGTAGCGTCCTTGTCCTCAAGTAAATTAGTAAATAATGTGCTGCGCATAAAGTTAGAAGCAGAGGTGTACCAAAAGTTAGAAGCATAAGGGACGAGAAAAGAAACAGAGAAAGCGATGAAGAATATGAAGTTTTCTTGATGGGTATAATCAACATCAGTCCTTGCTCCAAGGCAAACATTTTACTTGTACTTTTGGATCAATACTTCTATCATATGCGCCTTTATAATTTTTTCACTGACAAGTCTATAATAAAACTAAAGATTTGATTGAATAAAATAATATATCAACGATTTAATAACAGTTCAACAGTGACCCTACATTCCAGTATTATTCCATAACCACTACTTGTATATAGATTCATTTAACACGAAATAATAATACTCATGTAACACGTTACCCGTAATGATAGTTACCATAAATTTTTTCCAATATAATATATCATCAAATATGAAGAATTTTAGTCAACTTTATGAGACTTGAGGGAAAAAGCCATGTGAGTTGATGTGTATTGGAAGTGCTTTATATAAGAAAATGAAAGTTTTGAAACTTGTATACCTTGAACCTGTGCGTGGCCTTTTAAAGTGAAATGCGCCTGATATCGTAACAGATTATGATGGAACGTATCAAAGCAAAACGAAAACTTAAGAGCGGCCATGTACACGTGCTATCACCTTTAAGTCCCCTTGTCTATCTCTGCATGTCATCAAAATGCTTAGGCTAAGCTTGAGATTATTTTCCTATCTTTTTATCTCAACTATTGTGATCAAAGTGGAATTTATAAGGACATGAATTCAGATGCTAGAAAGAGAGGAAGATTCTCATGGTCTGCCAAATCTTTTCAACTTGGGCTAGGTAAGATTGACTTCAAATTTTTGCCTTTTGCATGCTTACTGTTACTCGAGGATGCTTGAGTGCGAATCAGTGACCCACTAAATTTTCTTTGAATATCAACAGTCAGAACTCAGGACCTCAATCTGACTACACTTTCAAATCCTTATTTTCTCTGCCTTTTTATAACGTAATATCTTTGACCAGACTTGACAGGTGGCGGCAAACAACAGAACTAATTAAACCCACTTAAAAATCTGGCATGAAAAAGGAGATTCTTAGCAATAGCTGCAGAATGAGTTAGTGGATTCCCACCCAACATTTACATAACCTGCTTTTTGAGTTTGGCTGCATCCTTATCTACGTAAAGAAAAACATCCTCATGTGAATAAATTAGTGCATTATCTATGAAGAGTAAAGACTGCTATAACAAAAAGCAAGAGAGTAAACATTACACGAACACCACTTTGAAATATTAAATAGTTGAAGAAAGAATCCGTCTTTAACCCACAAGTACCCGAAATGGATTCAAAACAGGCAAACCAAAAAATTTAGCACATACAACAACAAAAACTACATTGCAAACTTCACAAATAATATCAACGTTATCCTGAAACATACTGAAAATCTTTGGTATATGCCAAAGAATAATAAAAAAAAAGGTTTAATAAAACATAATTCTATCTGGCACAAAAATTTAAGAACAAAATCAATTATGATATTACAATATCAAAAGCTTACATTGTCAGGTAACTGAACAAAGACTTCTTGTATGCTACCATAACTCGTCCACTACGGTATCTAGAAACGGGATATTTTCTTTTTCCCTCTTAATTGCATCTTAGAAAATCCCTCACTTAAAAAAAAAATTATTGCGAATCTTACATCAGTTGCCAAACACTCGTATATTTCTTACTCAATCTGCTTAATTTGGGGCGCCCACGAGGAACGGAATTTTAATAACACTATAATAACATCAAAGAATATGGGAAGGAAAAAAGTTTACAGATAACGGAGCTCTATCTACATGCAAATAGAATACATCCGCACACTTTGCTGCTCTTGTAATTTTGTCTCCACAGAAGAACGAAGACAAATCCAAGCCGTGAAGTAAAACTTCCATGATTAGCGCATGTAAGTATATTAGGCCACAAAGAATATGAAGATCAAGAGGAAAAGTATCAGAACGGCAAATATCTTTATTAGAAGCCACCTATTTGATGATATTCGGTTGAGATGCCTCAATAAAGAACTGTGAGCTCCTTCAACATTCGCCAATGACTCATCCATGTTGTCATCAATCCTGCCCGTGCAAGTTTGGCACATTTAATGCTAATTGCTAAAAGAACATGAACATCTACAGCTTTGCATACAATTATATCGTAATTTAATTTTTTAACACGTGCCAAAACCATAAGTGGATGGAAAAAATCAGTGCACTATAGTAACCTAGGTGTCAAATGTTTAAGTTAAAGGAGGAAACCTGATAGCAAGCTCCCCTTGATGGGCAACCATTGTAGCCAAATGCGAGAAAATCCCACTAAGTTCTGTGATGGTAGACTCCACATTGTGCAGAGCAGTTGACCTACTTTGAGTGTAGTTTTCTTGCCGAGGAATAACCCGCTGCACCATAGACATTTCCATTTGCTGAGTTGGAGTGTTGTCCACAGCCAACCTTCGTCTGTATCAGCAATTTAACCAAATGTTGTACCTTAAGTTAGAAAAAAGTACATCCTAGGCATGATTGATATATCTCAATAATCAAAGGGTAACAATTTACAAAAGAATTTCTCTTTTCCTTCCTTTTCGTCAGTCTCTTAAGAATTTTATGTAGAAATCATGAATTTAATAAATATTCTTGATCCTAATAAAATAACAATAAAGTTTTATATTTGATCTTTTTTCATTTATACTTCACAATAAATTAAAAAGAAGATGAAAGGTACGAGTATAATTATCAAAGGAGTAATTATTGTTTTCTTGAAATTGATAGATAAATAAAAACATTTTTTTTTCCAAAATCCGAGAGATAGAAAAAGAAAGGAGGGAGTGAGAAGCTTGGTTAGGTGTTAGGAGAAGAATTGAGATAGTAACAAGCTCCAAATTGAATGGCCACATCAAATGATTGTCTTTTCTGGCGTTTCGGTAAATGCCCATGTAAAGACAATCATAAACGGCAGACATTTAAACATCAAAGATAATCAAAACTTTAAACATGTTATTCTACTTTGTTTAGAAAAGCTACAAGGGAATACTGGCAAGTCAATTAATCATACCAGGTGGCAAGATGTCTGTCAAATAAAACTCAATCAATGTAAGATATAAAAACTTTGCATTAAGAACTAAAAAATAAAACAAAAGGCAACCCTGGCATTTAGATATTCGTTGTATTTAAGTGACTTCAATGGTAAACTTACAACAATCATCAATCAGATGAGTTATGGATTCAAGAGACAGTGTACACAAAATAAACATTTTTAAGTTTATAATTGAATACTGCGAATAAATGAACCACATAAAATAAAATAAACTAATAAAAATAACTTCCAAACAAATTATGATTCTTGTTGAGCTAGAAGTTTCATTCGTTTACTTATACAGCACAGACAAGACCTGTCAAATCCACCAAGAGAGAGAAGGGTGTTAAATCAAGTTTGGACCAGAAAAGAAATACTTGCCATGCCTCTTTGACAGAGCCTCCCCTGTCGTGGGAACCTAAATGGCTACCCCAAACCACGAGCAATATCAGGTTAGCTGTGAAATGGTGTACCAAAGTTGCAAGCTATTCCCTAGTGTATTAGGGCGTGCTTGTAGTGGAAAGATTAGTGAATGCCTTGGACCCAATGCCCATCATCACATAAATACATATTCAAGAATTCAACAATAAACACAATCGGAGACTTATAATCCATGAGAACCATCTGATAGCCACTTGGTTTTACATGAAGTTAGTTTAAGGACATTTTTCTATTTCTCAGTTTACATAAAACTATGCTATATAGAAATGTAAAAGAGGATATTTGATCTTATAGCTTTAAAAGGGAATTTAGACAAACCTTAGTTGATTGCTAACAGGAGCTCCATTTGATGATAATCTGCATCAGATATATCGATATATATTATTTTTCAGCAATTAAACTTTTAGTGGTCTATCATTTTTTTTCATTAAATATATACAAACCCACCCAGTATTAACTATTTACAAATTGGGACGGGTCTCAGAAGTAACTTCTGAAAGATAAATAAATAAACTACACAGTCCAACAACACTATAATTTATAAGTATCATCATTAACCAGAAAATTGTGTTTATCATATCATTGCTCATTTTAGGCTACTCACATATGTAAAATGCCAAAACTTGTAACAATTACATTCCAATGATGCCCTAAAACATTTTAAGTGGAAAATGGAAACAATTATGAAGTTAAGATATTTTAAGAATGTTCCAACAGGTTTGGCTGATATTTACTGAGACAACATACTGAAAGGAAGTTCAGAAAATGGCTAGTGAAGATAATTATCTTCAGTCGTTCAAAGCACAGTTCAGAACTTTGGGTTTATGTAATTAGCATGTTCATACAGGAATATTGAATAGAATACCCTGGCCCTGGCCTTGCATTATTAGGACTCAAATGTTGAGTCTGACTTTCAATTTTCTCAGCAAGTGGAACAGGGATCACCTATTTAAATATGGAATATATTGTTCTGCTTCTCTCGGCTATCACTGTTCTTATTAGTTATCTAGTCAAGAAAAGTATCGAAGCTGTTAGACTTTCTCTTTCTGCTGCAAAATTTCATGATTTAGTTGGCAAATAAATATTGCTATAAAAATTGATAATTCAGCTGAAATATGGAACTATAAACCATCTCAAAATGTATAATATTAAACAATAAATGGTCAGACTAAGAAATCATGACTCATCTCAGCACCTACAAGCATGCAAAATATGACAAGACTGTTCAAGAGTCAGAAACTTCTATATTTTCAAATTTGGATACAGCAGCAGCTAACTCCCAACTTTTACATAAGCATAGTAACCGGTAGCTCCCCATGAGCCAGGCTTTTCAACTTGAACATTGAGCCAATTTCCTTAATTTTATTTTACATTATGGAAGTTGGAAACGATTATTGATGTCTCACATAATGACAAATGTTAAATTTTAACTTGTTAGGGAAAGAAAAATTACTCACACCGATTCTTGTTGCAGATTGTCATATGCATTCACCGAATTTAACCAAGGTGGCGGCTCAGTAGCTGGCTTTGGTTGATGCTGGAAAGGGTTCTCCCTTGATGCATTCTTGGAAAAAATCTGCTTCCTGCTCTCGTGAGCCTTGATATTCTGGAGTATACATGCACATGCACAATATTAATTACAAGGTTAAATAATTTTTATTGTTTTTTCTTAAGTATTAGTTTCATAATGTATGAGGTAAATGATTTAGACTAATAGGTATTAGTCCACTCTACATTTTTTTCATATTTATTTTTAGATAGTCTACTCTTAACATTTTTCTACATTGTCTAATCTTTGTTTTTTATACTCTTTACATTTTTCTGTATCGTCTAACCTTTATATTTTTAGACTGTCTACTCTTTACATTTTTTCAGATTGCCCAACCTTTGTATTCTAAATTGTCTACTCTTTACAAATTTTCAGATTGTCCAACCTTTGTATTCTAAATTGTCTACTCCTTACATTTTTCTACATCATCAAACATTTGCATTCTTAAAAATATTTATTATTTCTTTTTCCAACCTCTAAATTTCTTTTAATATAATATATATTTACTAACCTAAAAATCACACAAACAAACATTGTCCTAGTGTGTAGGCACAGGTTTAAGAATACTAAATTATAAGGGAGAAAAAAATATAGTTAGTCATACCATAATTTAAGAAGCCCGATGCACCACACAATACAGGCAATCAAGTAAGACACAACACAGGCAGTAGATTAAGACACAGCACAACCAGTAGGGTAGACAACACAGTATGGATGTATAGGATTTTGGTTCATGTACTTTTAAATTGATAAATTTAGTCATTTGCAGAATTGTCTAGATTTTCAAACAAGAACCATTAGTCATGTCCAGATAGTTTTGGTTCTATAGAATTGCCTAACATTCACTATCTAACACTACACGCGCCATTATGCTTCATTTCCATCATCGAGAAACAACATAGCTTCCAACTCTGGTTCATCAAGACACAACTTAGCTAATTCAAGTCCAGCATCATCAAGTGGACCATCTGCATCTCCACTAATGTTGCACAACCTTGTCTCTCCTCTACTATTCTAAAATCTTTCCTAGATAAAAGTTGAACATAAGTAGTATACCATAATGCACATAAACCAAAGTCTATGGCCTTAAGGAATCCATTTTGTTTCTCTTCAGACATGAATAAATGAATAGGTCCTCTTACAGCACGAAGAACTAAGCTGCGCACAAGTTTAACACAAATTTTCAAAATGAAGCCAATATCCTGAGTTGTCAGCTATATGGAGTAATCTCTTATTCTCTCTTAAAAAGAATAATAATAACAAATACTCATCGTATCAGTATCAAAATGTATCATACACATATCGATACATGTTGGACACAATTATTTTTGCACTTTTGGAATAGCGAGAGTTCATAGATGATAAGTACTAAAGAAACTGAGAAAATATATCTCTTTGCAGGTTTGTTATGTTGCTCCAGTCTTATAAGAGAACCACATTTCTTGCCGCTATTTCAATAAATGCCATCATACTGTTAGTATGAGCACCCTGGCGTGACTATAAAACAGTAAGGAGATCACAAGCATAGTTGGTTGATAACATCAACTGACCCAGACTCATCTAATCTTTGTCCCCAATGCTCTTAAATAGCTGAAATGCAGAAGATACTTTCTGCCAATACTTTATCGCAAAACTTACTAACTTGAGTGCTGGACTACCCAGGTAGGTAGCAACCGCCGCTGCGGTAAGAATATAAAAGGGTGTTTCATACTGACCATGGATAAAACGAAACTCAGTTGCCAATTTAGCATATACACAATCAGCACCTTCCCCAACCTAGTTCAACCTAACATTTTCCAATCCTACAATGATTAAACTATATTTCATCCTTCTGCTGCTGTAAGTATAATAATCTTTCTATACACTTACAAAGTTACAATATTCGATTAAGAGACTAGCAGTGGCATCATATCATATCATATTCCTCCAAACACAAGAAACTGTTTATTACCAACTCTGTCAGTTCTAAAACTAATTTTTCAATGAGAAAAACGTTGAGTCATGCATTTATCAAAATAAATAAATATCAAGTGTGAATTGACTAGCCTCTGTCCTAGCAGTTAAGACATCTTGAAGATGCTTCGTGGCTCCCATTAGTTTGCTCTTCAAGTCATCACAAACCGCGGTTGAATGCACAATCCTATCCTGCGAGTAACTTCCATCAGCCATGTCCATGTTCTGAATGGCTTGCAAATCGGAGAGAGCCGAATTCAGCGCCGTGATCTCGTTCTTAATCAGCGCAGTCAGCTCCTGAATCTCCACGGCCGGATCGTTGAACATGGACGACCTCCTCGCCAGCTGCGCGAGCCTCGCCACCTTCTGTGAGGTCTCATTGATCCCCAACCCGATGCGTGAGGCCTTTCGGTTGAATTCGGATCTTGAATAGGAATCATGAGAGGTGGAAGGAGCAGTCTCGGGTTGAACCGAAGACGAGGTCCCTCCTCCGATCTTCTTCAGAGTCTCCGACAGTAACCGGAACTCCGATGTGCGGTCACGGTAAGAGGAAGCCATCGGAGACACGTCCGTTCGTTCCAATTCCAAGATCTCATGAAGGATTTCATTTCGGTGGTCATCCCAACTAACTCTAGGCTTTTACTTTCTGCACTTCCACAATTTCTTCCCGCAGTCCACACATTTATAAAATAACATTTTACTCTCTAAAAAACTGATTTTCAAAATATATATTTTGAAACAGACTTTTTAAAATTTTTAAAGTAAAATTTTCGGAACAAAACTTTTAAAATCAAATATTTAGAATAGAATTTTAGGAATTCAATTTCTGAAAAGGTTTTTTAAAATAGAATTTCAAAAATGATTTGTTCGAAATGCGTACAATACCAATTTTTTGAAATATTCTTACATCAAATATACTCTAAGAGGAATTTTCCGAAACATATAAAATTGGATCCGGAAAGAATTTTTTCAAAACCAGCTTTCTTTTACATTTTTTTTTTTTCGCTTTTTCCTCTTCATCACTCTACTCTTGTTTTTCTTCTTTCTCTACGAGGATAGGCAGTAGTGTAACGATGGAGGATGTTTGAGTCTTTACCTATTATAGTTGGGGTATATTCAGTAATTCAGTGGTGCAGGAAGAAATAAATATCTAAAATTTGACACTGAAACAATTAAGCAATAGACACCTGTTAAATTACTTTAACTACCATAATTAAAAAAAAAAAAAAAATCAACCGTTATTCTAGTAAGTGTACTATTTATCAATCATAAAATTCTTAAAGTCATACTCGTGAGAAAGATTGTCATTTTTACCACGTATACTTGATTGTATATATTTTTTTTTTTCACCAAAGTCTATAATCTTTCTTTATTATTTTTCTTTTGAACAATTTTGTTTTCTTATGGGAAAAGTGTTTGTAGTCCTTATGTTTCTCGGTAAACTTACTTTTAGTTCCTATACATTCACATTTATGGATTTTGTCCTATATTTTTACAATATGTTGATAATGTCAATTCTCTCTTTTTGTGTATTTATTATCATAAATAAATCAATTATTTATTAACTTTGATCTCGTTATATCCTTAAGTTTAGTGTATTTTATTTTATTTTGTATTGTGTTTTAATTGTTTTATGTTTGTTTTATGTCTAATTTATCTTTTAAGTGTGTTAAACAAGTAAATAGAAAATATTTGTGGTGAAGGAAAACAAACAATAACTCAATGGAGTATGATTCTACAAGAAAATATTGATTTTGAAGTTAATATTCGCGTCGGACGCCATTGAAATCACATTAGTGCTTCAAATACATAATGTTATCAAATTTCTCAAGACTAAATAGTTGAATGCATGAGAATAAAGTTAATGGAATATAGTTTTGACAATTGTATATAATCTATGTTAAATTTTTGTTGCACACCAACTGTTTGATAAAATACTAAAAATAGTTTCTTTGTATTTTTGTGAGTTTTGTTGTCTATTTGAGTTGTGAATTTTGAAAGTTGTCATGTGTTGCACAAGTCCTTGTGGAAAAAACGATACTTATTAGTTACTACGTGCCACCGGTGTAAAGGAGGAGTGGGAGAGCTTCCCAACACCCGTAGCAACCTCCAAGAGGCTTTCTAAACGCCCAAAAGTGTTTCTCTATTATGCAAAATGAGGAATGGTCCAAATCCTCGTGAGAAACCATATTAAAAACCCATTTTTTGACATGTTAGCGACGTCACCACTCAGCCTTGTCTCAGTCGCGCTCAACGCCAGGTTTTACGAATTCAATGATGCTCAGCCCTAGTTCGCCACTGCTCAGCTCCCGTCTTCAACTGCTCAGCTTTAGTTCTCAACCGCTTAACCTTGAGCAATTTGACAGCATTATGTATTTGAAGCACTAACGTGATTTCAGTGGCATCCAATACGAGTATTTGTTTCAAAATCAATATTTTGTTGTCAAATCATGTTCCCTTGAGTTATTTTTTTTTCCTTCACCACAAATGTTTCTTATTAACTTGTTTAACACATTTAAAATGATTAAACACACAAAATAAAACACGCTAAATTTAGGATATAACAAGATAAAAATTAGAAAAAAAATTATTTATTAATGACAGTAAATATATTAAAAATAGATAAAAATGAATTATCATGTGTAAATTTAGTCATTTCGTATACTTAAAACCTAATATCTAGTAATGGTTTTTAGCCACCATAAAATTGAAGATAGTAAAGTTATGTTTAAGAGTGATATAATAAAAGTTATCAATTAAAATATACAAAGATTAAAATCAAGTTTAACCAAAAGTATCCAAACCAAAAAACAATATTTCTCTTTTCTTATTTATACGATTAAACTGAATTCTGTTCTGGTTCTATTTTTCATATAATATCGTTATTTAAAATATGCACTTGAAAGTATTTGTAGCACTATGTTAATGATTATTACTTGATTTTTTTAACATTTTCCCTTCTTTTACGTTTATTGTTTTTTTTTAATTTGTCTCTTTTTTTCTTTTATTATGATGAGTAAACTCATTTAACTTGAATCTATTGAAAGAGTCATACACATAAGAAAAAAAGAAGTCTTTCACAGTGTGACTGTCTTTGAAAAATCGTTTTTAGTTCAAAGAGAACCACTAAATTTCTCGGAACGTTGGAGATAGAAAGTGAAACGATTTATCAAAAATACATATATAAACTTGAATGAGCTTGCTTTGATGTGATTTAACAAAAAGAAAAAAGAAAATACTGAAGACAAATACTAATAGACTTAACTACAATGCACAAACTAACTTTGATGTGATTTTATATTAAAACCTTACTCGGAGAGACAGGTAAGTAATAGCCCATTTGAAAAATAGCCCAAACTAAACTTTTTCTGTGTGAAGCCAATTGGGCCTGTGTAAACTAAAGCCGTCCGATTCGTTACGTGAAATGAATCACAACCGTGGGATTTAGGTTTCTCAAAAACCCAAATTCTTTACTTATAACCAAACCATTCTACAGTTTCCTTTATCCCGCTTCCGTTCTGCCCCCTTACCCTCACACTCTTCCGCACCACACCTCAACGAAGAAGAGGTTAAAGAGACGGCACCGTTTTGCTGTCCGCCTTGACCGAGCCAGAGCTTCGTCTTGGCCCTCGATTTTGCCGTGCAAAACTCACGGTCGCAGACAACTCCGTCGTCGTCATCATCAACAATGGCGCCAAAACAGACTAAGGCAGAGAAGAAGATAGCTTACGATGGGAAGCTGTGCCAGCTTCTCGAAGAATACGGTCAAATCCTCGTGGTCAACGCCGACAACGTGGGGTCAAACCAGCTCCAGAACATTCGCAAGGGTCTCCGCGGAGACTCCGTCGTCCTCATGGGGAAGAACACCATGATGAAGCGCTCCGTCAGAATCCACGCTGAGAAAACCGGCAACAACGTGTATCTCAGCCTCATCCCTCTCCTTGTCGTGAGTTTCCCTTTCTCCTTAATCTTTTTAAGCTTCTACTGCTTGTTCTGTTCAACTAATTGTAATGAGTATTGGGGTTTTAATTGCTTGGTTGACAGAACTTGTTTTTGCGTTATAATAGGGCAATGTGGGATTGATTTTCACCAAGGGCGACTTGAAGGAAGTCAGTGAGGAGGTTGCTAAGTACAAGGTAAAGTGATATTTTTCATCCTCTTTTATTCTATATTCTTATTTTATTTATTTTAACATTTTGTATATTGGCTAATGTTTCTTCTTTACCATTGTTGTTGGTATGTGTTTCTTTAAAAATTTGTGGACTCATGTTAGTCAATGTATCTCTTTAGTAGTTGTTTCTATTGTTATATTATCGTGATCATGATTACTTCGTGATTGTAAGATGGTAATAGTAAGTGCATTTTTGAACAATTTGTTCCATGTTATTACTTGTGAAGTTTTCATTAGGTTTCTATTTTGCAACTGGTGTCTATTGTTTGTATTTTTCTTTAATTGAATGTTCATTCAAACATTGTTCGTTCAACAGGTTGGAGCACCTGCTCGTGTTGGTTTGGTTGCACCAATTGATGTCGTTGTTCCTCCTGGCAACACTGGCCTCGATCCATCTCAGACATCTTTCTTCCAGGTTAGTGATTTCTTAAAAACTAATTTCTAGACTGGAATTTGTGGGGGCGAAAGTGTTAAAGTCTAGTAGTAGAAAATGTTGAGAAATAATACCATTTCTAAGGAGTTCTTACAAACTTCTCTAATGAATCATGAATTCAGTTTTCTTAAACATAATAAGTAGTTTTTAAATTATTTTTGTTGTTTCTATTATTATTTATTTAGATGGTATGTTTACGTGCGTTCTCCTATTATAGGTACTTAACATTCCGACCAAGATTAACAAGGGTACTGTGGAAATCATTACCCCTGTGGAACTCATTAGGAAGGGAGAAAAGGTTGGATCTTCCGAAGCTGCATTGCTTGCCAAGCTTGGCATAAGGCCCTTCTCATATGGGCTTGTGGTCCTTTCTGTTTATGATAATGGCTCTGTGTTCAGCCCCGAAGTCCTTGATCTTACCGAGGATGACCTTATTGAGAAGTTTGTTGCTGGTGTTTCGATCGCTACTTCTCTTTCATTGGCTATTTCATTCCCAACCCTTGCAGCTGCACCACATATGTTTGTGAACGCCTACAAGAATGTTCTATCTGTTGCCGTTGAGACAGATTATTCTTTCCCTGAGGCAGACAAGGTCAAGGAGTATCTCAAGGTAATGCTTTTTACGTTTTGACGGTGTAGGTTATGTTTCCCCATCATATTTATTTACGAGTTTTATTTTAAATGCAGGACCCAAGCAAATTTGCAGTAGCTGCTGTTGCTGCTCCTGCTGCTGCTTCTGGTGCTCCAGCTGCTGCAGCAAAGGAAGAGGAAAAGAAGGAAGAGCCAGCTGAAGAATCTGATGATGACATGGGGTTCAGTTTGTTTGACTAAATTATGAATGCTTATTGAGGTTGTTGCTTTTCATGTTTTTGCCTTTTTGAAGTTAGAATTGATGAACCTGTTTGTTTTAGGTGTTGTATCGCTTTGCTGTTTTTTTTCCTATTCATGTTATATCTTGACTAGTTTTCTAATTTAAATTTTCCAAAAGTTATAAACTTAACATTAGTGTTCCTTTGCTCTGTAAAAAAGTTCTCTTTAGAAAAAATGCAATTCATTGTTGGATATTTATTTTTGGTTACATCGAATTTTTACTCTATAATACCATGTCTGATGAATCTCATAGGTCACTATACTTTTACAAAATTATGAAGTTACGGCTTTTTATTCCTAGCCAAACAGACAAGGTGATTCTGAATTTGAACAAAGATCATTGAAGTGTGATATTCATTGATATGCCAAAATTATAAGATGATGATTTTTGAATTATTTGTGCACCAACTTTTCGTGTTACAAGATATAGTGACCTTCTTTAACAATTTAATGTGTTTTATACTACATTTATTTTTCACGTTTATATAATTTTATATACGAATTTTTAAAAAAAAGGAATTTGACATTAATTTATTTTGTTGAATCTTTAACATGTATAACATATTTTTTATCTTGTAGTCATACATGGCGAATTGAATGGAAAACCGTGCTTATGTTTCCTAATGTGATATAATATATTCATTATAACTTATTTTGTAAGTTCTCAATTAAATTCTAGCACCACATTTTCAAAACACTAAGAATATGTTTAAAGGAATTATTACGTTCTTCCAAATAATTATGTAGGTTAGTTAAAATGATTTTCTCGGAATTGTGTATAAAAACTCAAATACAATTTTGAAATAAATTATTTTTATTAGAAGTTGTGTTAATTTGTCACTTACAATTAGTTTGATACTTATCAATGAAATATCTAATTTATAAAGTTGTAGTACACTATAATGAAATCTTTGAATAGTGATTAATTTTAGTGATAAAAAATAATTAGTCGCTATATAGTGATCAAATTGACAACTAAAGTAGTTCCAAAAAATTATAATTAGTTTCTAAATTGATAATTAAAATAATTTTAATTATGAATTAGTTTTTAAATTAGTCACTATCATTAGGTGCTAGATTTTGGTTACCAAAATAATTAGTCTCTAATTAGGAAATTTCGATTCACTCATTAATAACCATATATTTATTATGTTTGTAAGAATTAGTGTATACATAACCTATACAAACGAATAAATATGCTCTATGTAATTTATAAAAGTTATCTAATTTTGTTGGTATGTTTTGGTTTAAGAACAAAATATAAAATAAATGGCATATATATAGAGATGGCAAATAAACCTGTCCCCGTGGATATTGCCCGAACCTGTCCCCGTTTTGACGGGGAATCCCCGCATTGACTGGGTATGGGGAATCCCCGATTTTTTCAATTGGGAATGGGGATGAATATATCTCCGCCATAATACCCGTCTCCGCCATATTTTCATCATCGTTTAAATTATTAAAATATTCACAATTAATTAAGTAACCCTATATATTCTTTTTATTTTTTATTTCTTCTAAATATTTGGTTTGTCATGAAACTCATTCGCATCTCCA
>Ga0214545_1002973_pt1 | contig 32593 bp, 16 predicted proteins | sample CNSS4metaG_FD_160064 | JGI IMG/M metagenome (GOLD analysis project Ga0214545, IMG submission 160064) | Root nodule microbial communities from cowpea collected in UCLA plant growth center, Los Angeles, California, USA - CNSS4 | ecosystem: Host-associated > Plants > Roots > Nodule | place: USA...
TTGTAAACACTTTGCGATACTTATGATTTAATCAAGTTTATGATTTGGATTTAGTTTATTTGACTATGTAATGAAGTTTTTAAATTTTCCCGCGTTTTGGGAAATGAGATTTAATAAATGACGCTGGTGTATTATTTCTATTTTATTTTATTTAAAATCGTAATATCCAGACGGGATGTTACATCTACCCTTTGATAAGAAAATCTGCAATATTTCTTTCCGACTTGACAAAGTCAAGAGATATAATACCATGAGTAATTAAGTTTCTAATACATTTGTCTCTCTTTCTTATATGTCAATTTTTCATTGACATTTTTACTTGAATCTTTAAATATAACAATTTGATTTTTGGTATGCATTGGAAAAAGGAATAATTTATGCTTGCATAGTAGATCATGACAGCACAACAACTTTTTAACATATTTCCATGATAGTGCACCTCCATCTAAGGTTATAACATAATCATAACCAATGGTTGATTTTCATGTCACTAGAATCAATATCCAATTTATATTAATATATCCTTCAATCATCTCAAGAAATTGGACATATTGCCATAACTAGAAGAAACACAAATATTATTATCACTAGATGGCAAAACAATACTAAAGGTATCACAAACATATTTAGTTAATTTATCATTTGAAGGAACCATCTCTATAAATTTATCAATATAAATAACCAAAGATTGTTTTTTCTCATTAAGAGGTATATTAACCTTTACAAGACACCCGCACACTTTGAAATATTTTAAATGTGGTTCTTTTTTCTTTCATAACTCATAAAAAGTTTATCACAACCTTTTGTGTTCAAAATATGGTAAGCAGGATATAAAATGTCCCTAATATAATGTTAAGCAAGCTAGAACTTGTAGAATAACATTTACCATATCAAAGCATTTTTTTTCTTTCGTTGCACTATTAGATTAACATTATATGAAGATGTTACTTAATGAATAATATCATGAGTTTCACATAAAAACACTCATTTAAAAAGACATGTATTATCATTTCTAAAGACATATATATATTCATCACTTCCCTTTTTAATTAATTTTATACCTCAAATTTTATAATTTCAATGACCTCTAACCAAATTTCTCAAGAGTTTTAATAATAGCATGTCATATATCAAAACTTAACGTTTGTAATAATCGTAGAAAAAATTACTAAAATTTTTATCACAAGATAAAGATACTTAATTCAAACATATAATCACAACTATATTTTTTACCAATCAAAACACATGTATAGAAATAATAATCTCGAAAACCACTTCATAATTTAGTAAAGCAGCAAGGAAGTTTCTAAATTCATAAACATAAAAAACACCTTTTTAAAAAAATCTAAAAGACATGTTTAATTTTACTATACCATCTCCTCAATTTTTGATATGAATTTTTTTATCAACAGACGCATGATCATAAGCATGATATCAAATAAAATAATTCATTTTAATTTCATGTCATAAACAATAATTTTAAATTCATAAATTTGATAAAGATTGTATTTATTATCAGTCGTATTTTTGTTTCATATAAATATCGAGCTAATTTGTTTTCCTTTGCAAATGCAAAGTTTAGTTCACATGTTTTCCATAACACAATAGTAGTTTTAGTATGACAAATTATTTTATAATTATTTTCATACAAAACAATTAAAATATATACATAATATAGAACATCTTTATCAATCATAAAAGTAGACAATATTAAAGCATAAATTAATATAACAGCAAAAACATTAGCTTTAGACATCACCAAAAATTATTCAATGAGCAGGAATTTCATTTATCTATAATTTCATTTATTGTTACCAATAGAAGTAACAACAATTGTACACATAAATTATTAGGGTTAGTTGAAAATGATTTAATTATAACCATAAAATACACGTTAGTTCATGAAATGTGTTTTCAGTCTCCAGCTCTATATTGCTTTTAATTTTAGAAATGAATACATATGTGTAATCGAAAATAGAAATAAAAAGATTTTTTCTCTCTAAGAATGTTAAAAAATATTACTCAAATAATACTAATAATAATAAAAATATGAAATAACATAATAATAACTATTAGAGCAATAATAATACTAAGACATATATATATAAATCAACGAATATTAATCGGAGACCCAATAATTCTTATAACAATGACAGATAAAGAGTAGATGAAGGAATGAGTAGAAATAGCATGGGTGAGGCATGCATAGCGCTATTCTTAGAGAGAAAACGCCCCTACTGCACAGGGCACAACAAAATCATATGTGCTTCTCTCCCAATATACAACAACACATCATATCGATGAAGTGCAGCGAAAGATCTCCGAACCTTATGAATACTTTTTAGGGAACTCTAGTATTTATTGTCTTTGTTGTGTCTTTCTTCATATACTTAAGTGGTATTTATAGGTAGAAAAAAGAAAACACAAGAATAAATTGTAATAAAAAATATAGTCGATAATCATAAATTAATTCATAAAATTAAAATTCCATGAAAACATGAGTAACAATAAAAATTTTATTTTAATTATTTTATTTTTTAAATTATATTAAAATATTTCTAACATGTTCAAGTGAAATCAATACCTAGAATTATAAAATCAAAGAACTAATAGTAAAGCTTTAAAATTTATTATAAATATTTTGCAAAACTGAGAATAATAGTGGTTCCATTCATAATAAATAATATTTGTTATTAGTAAAAGCCTTTTGAATTATTTTTCGTGTATAAGGTATTTTTAAAGCAGGTGCATAAAAATGTTAAAGTTATTATTATTTCTCTGGAAACGAATAAATAGGTTAAGTAACAAACTATCAAAGAAATTAATTATTCATAATTACAATCTCCATTTCAAAGCTTTTAGTTTTGGTAGCTATAGCAAAAATGTGTGGTTATATTTTAGCAATTTATTGTTTAATTTATTTCAACACGAATATATATTTATTAGAATTGATTTCGTGGTCATATTTGGTAGAATGGATAGTCAACGCGTTTTGGAGAGTCAGAATTTCTCTAGGATTGATCCTCTTCCACTCATTTTATTATCCTTATGTTAAATATTTTTAATTTTATAATTACTATCGCTAATACAAAATTCGCCTACCACATATCATTATGACTTAAATTAATCTGACTAAAGTACATCAGACGTAACTTTTCGTCTCGAAAACTATATTACAAGTAGGAAACACAATTAGTCCTTTTCCAACACTTTTATACCTAATTGTTCTGTTTGGAGATTGCTATTTTTCTCAACAATTAAATGTATTTTTATACAATTTTCAAAATTCATGATTATCAAGTCTAAAAGAAATTTGCTATACCAATGATTTATTTACACTTGTTACACTCTTGACCGTAGGGATTAAGTAATTTTTAGTTTGTTTGCGTAATAAAAATAATTTATTTACACTTGTTACACTATCTTTTACTTTAGACCACATTGAACTAATTCATATGTATAAAATTGTTGTCTAAACATAGAAAAGACCACACATATATAAGTATGACTTAAAATAACTAAAGGTCACATTTGTAAACAATGAATTATTTAGGCAACATTCTTTTCTAAATATTGCCTATAGAAAATGTGGATAAAACAATAAAACTATAGTCTCTTCATTGTGTTGTTTGTAACACTCCATTTAATTAATAACGCTAATTAAAGGAATGTCATGCAAAATAGTATTAGAAACAAAGTCCTGGAGTGTAAACAATACTCCTCACGATTATCCAAGAGAAACCCGAATAGGAAAAGGGCACACCACGATGCCATAACAAAGTATAAAATATAAAACAACAACATTTAGAATTTAAGCCTAAAGGCCAGTAGTACACGGACCATAGCCCTAAAGGAAAGTCCAAACAAATATAGATCCAGTCCAAGCAGACTATGTAGCAAAACCATCACCTCCCTGTTGATCACGGGTGTTCCTCGCATCTGCTCACATCAATAAGTTGATGATCATTGCAAAAGAGAGAACCACACAAATAAAACATACAACAAACCACAGAAGGGTAAGCTAGAGCCCAGAAGTGATTTTATCATGTAATCAAGTATACTTTCACAATCAACTACTCATACAATCATCTAAGCATGTTATGAACTTCCAATCAATACACTACGACTCGACTCGACTCATCCGGATACATATAATCTGATCGGATTCAACGGATGCTTGCACTTGTGGTGGATATCTCTGCTCACCCCCGAGCTGCTCACCCCCGAGCTAAGTGTTACAAGTGTTACAATGTTTCCAATCCCCCATGCACAAGGTTAGCCCTTAATGAGTTTCAGGCCTCCTGCTACTCTCACCACAAGAGTCAGTCCGCTCTAAGTGTGACTAACTGACTCCTTAGAGTGTCAGAATGCAACCTTACCTTGAATCCTTACCAAATTATACAGATGGGGCACCACCATGAACACCCACTAACAGGGGTCATGGAATTACGTCCCGACCACTGAAGCACGACCCTGAAATCTCACCTAGGGATTTCCAAGGAATTACGTACTGACCTCATACTAAACATATCCAAGCAACCAAACAAGTTTTATTCATGCGTTTAAAACCCCACACCACCCCCTGTAGTCCATCCTCATTCACAGTCCATGTTGAATCCATGTTATCACATTCTTCCCACATTCATGAATATAAAATTTTAGCTCATGTTAACACCATGCCACTTTGATTACCAACCCTCACATTCATTTCCCGTGCCAAGATCACACAATCCAATCCATCTAGTTCAAAGTCACAGATTATGCCATACATTTCACATGCCTCATGCAATAAAGAGAATATATCATAAATTCAGTAACTCCCAATAACCAGGCGAAGAAAATAGCAGGACCTACAGCGAACCTCGCTTAAGCAAGAAGCCCTCGCTTAGGCGAGAGGGGTTCCCTCGCTCAAGCTACAAGCTCTCGCTTAGGCGAGATCGCAACAGAGACCCTGGGAGATTCTCGCACAATCGCTGAGGCGAGCCCTCCCTCGCCTGAGCAAGACAACCCCTCGCCCAAAAGGGGAGGTTCCTCGCCTAGGCTAAACCGCAGCGACACCCCAAGTTCATCAGTGTCACCCTGGTCTGCCCTTGTCAGTCTCGCTTGGGCGAGAACAACAGATCTCGCCACTGTTTTCCTGCAACAATCGCATTTTCACAACCAACACAACCACACATGGCAATCCATACATTCACAGCATCGTACAGTCTATGCAAACATCAAGTAACTTCCAAAACAGACCAAAAATAGACTAAAACTCATAACTTTAGCTTACCTTACCTAGAAATAAGCTAGTAGACTATCTCGACGCGACCTCGGCACCGAACAAAAGAGCACAACAGCTTTAGGAACAAAGATAAGTAGCTGGAAGGAAACAGTGGGACAGAGCAGAACGGGTCATTGAGATGAGCCTTAAGGAAATGCCAAAAATAAAGCTAGAGGAAGGCCACTACGAGCTCAGAAGCAACTTACATGGAGTGGAAGAGCCGAAGTTTGCTTGGAGAGAGTTGACGGCTAACCCTAGCAGAGCTCTGAAAGGAAGAAAGGCAGCGTTTAGGATCTGTTTGCAAGAGTGAAGGCTAAATGGGGGACTCTAGCAGCTTTAGGAGCCTTAACACCTTGTGGGCCAGCACTTAGGCCCAACAGATTAAGGCCAGCCTTTAAAACATTAGGGCATAACGAAAACTGGGCCTTACATTGTTTGCTTCTCCCTTATATTATACATTATGAATCTTTTTCATACCTATAGATTAGGCAACGCTGACATGGCAATAACCAAAAAATTATTGTGTAAAATAAGAATAAGCCACCATTTTTTATTTTTGGTCATATATATATATATATATAGGTTTTATTTTCCTCAAAAAATGTTGCCTATTTGTTTTAAACAATATGGTAGAAAATGTTGATAGTTATATGCAACAATGGTTAAAATGTGGATAATTTAGGTCACTTTTTTAAAATTGTGATTAGTTAACATTCAATACACTGAAACTTAATATTAGTGTAGCTTTTCCTCCTTAGAAATCACTACACTATCACCATCCATAGAACTAAACATCATACATTTCATAATAACTTAGCACCCGACGGGAACTCACTTGTGCCCAAAACCCTAAGCCTTGGAACCCTTGGAATTTACATCCAGATGACGCCCAATGCATTGAGTAAGGCGCCCAATGCAAGGAGTAGGCTCGTAACACACGATTCTTGGTGTCCAGCGTAAGGCTTATGGCCCCCAATGCCAAACCCCCTAGAGCTCATTACCAAGTGAGCGTCGAGAATCCTAGGTAACACCTATTGACCTAGATCACTAGAATTCAGTGTCAAGTGAGTGCCCAACAGTCCTAAGGTAGTGACTAGCGGCACAAATCTTTAGAGCTCACTTCAGTTTTTCTATTGGTGTTCAACGGTTCTATGGTACCGCACAACGCCTTACTAGAAAAAAAATCACGATTTAACTAAGATATCCAACTTGTTTATCTATGAAAGCTTAACTCTTCCTTAATTCAAAATATATTGTTTTAGTTCAAAATAGACCTACGTAGGGCAAATAGGATAATCTTATTATAATCAAACAATTCCACAAACAAAATTTTCATTCAAATAAATAACCAATTTAATATAACAACAATTTTCAAATCATCATCATTGATAATTTATCAAACAAAAATCTCAAAAGGAGAATTTTTTCCTACTCACAAAGATTCCTCGTAGTCAAAACCCTTAGGTAGCTCTTACACAAAGAAAGTTAGGATTAATGATCTAAACACACCCACATAACCACAAAGGAGTAGAGAATCAAATTGAACTATCTGAAATCACATACATACTTCTTACAGGTCACATGCAACAGGATCAAGAATTGACTCAATAAATGAACAAAGAGAGAACTTACTCTATTCACAAATATGATGGGACAGATTTATTGTTATTCCTGTAAAGAACAAATAAGATTAGTTAGGCACAAGTATCACCTTACCCATATCCGTTATCTCCTCGGTTGGCTTCTCCCCTTCTTGCATATATCAGCTTGGACCCAAGAGGGGTTACCTGCAGAAGGGCCATGGGGTTCGTAACGAATGTTAAATTCAGACAACTCAACGGCCCAGGACGACATCCGTCCTGCCAGGTCTGGTTTTTGCAATATCTTCTGGATTGGATAATCGGTTTTGACGGTGATGTTGTGGTTATGGAAGTATGAGCGCAGGCGGCGAGCTGCGTGTACCAAGGATAGGGCAAACTTTTCCACCATTTGGTATTTGGTTTCAGGATCTTGCAGTGTTCATGTTGACAAAGTAAACAGGATGCTGTGTGCCGCCTACATCTTGAACAAGCGCGGCGCTAACTGTGTGATCGGTGGTTGTGATGTAAACCAGCAAGGGTTGATGAGTATCCGGCTTGTGGAGGATAGGTGGTGAGGTAAGGGTGGTTTTTCTGCTTTTGGAAAATTTGTTCGCAATCGTCAGTCCACGTGAACCTGACGGATTTTTTGAGGAGTTGTATTATGGGTTGGGTTTGTTCAGCTAGTTTGGGCAGGAAGCGGAAAATGGCTATAAGACGGCCTATGAGGCGTTGGACTTCTTTGATGTTGGTGGGACTACGCATTTCGATAATTGCTTTGTATTTTTCAGGGTTGGCCTCTATGCCGCACTGGGTTAGCATGAATCCGAGGAATTTTCCGCGATCGACGCCGAATACACACTTGTCGGGGTTGAGGCGGAGGTTGTACAATTGTCATTAATGGTATGAGTCCTATAATAGACTCAAATTTTCAAAGAGATGAAAGATGAGGTTAGGAAATTAGAGAGAAGTTTTAGAGAAAATATTATAGAGAAATGAAGGCTTTTATAAAATAAAACTCAATTTAATGAAATATTTTGTAGTTTTAATTTTTATTAATAAAATCATTGAGTATCATTTATAAAACATTTTCTACTCTTAACAAATTTTCTAAATCTTCACACAAGTTAACAATTAGAACAATAATCTCAAATAGTTTTTTTTAAATTAACTTATAAATAAATAAATTTCAACTTATAGTATCATGATTAGTTCACATATATAGTCGACTTTAAAATCATGAACATTAACTAAGGGATTTTTTTTATATAAGACTAACTTTATGTAACATTGGTTAAGCGGTTAAGTTATGTTGATGTTAATTATGTAGAGTCAAATGTAAATCTTACTGTGCAACATGTTTAATTTTGTTCTTGTGAAAAAGACAAAAATTTTCAGTTATGTTTCATTTTTAGTGGAAAATTTCATTTTGTTGAAGAAACTTTCATTTACTATTTTTCCTCTTCATCATAAGGTACCGCTGAGTAGAATCTACTTATGCGTCCTACTCTTACCTCTCAAAGGATCCACTCATGCTTGTGAAAATTGCTATTGAAGTTACAAGAACGGAGAATATAGATTATTGGCAAACGACACAAGAACGAGGAACATACAAGAAGAAAGTAGGGATTGATAGAGAATCTTTGAAGCATGAAATATGACTATAAATTATAATCACCTCGACAAAGCATGCTCAAAATTGAAGCTTCTCTACCTTTCTTTGAAGCGTATTTACCATATGTTCTAAGACATGGAAAGACACACATTATAAGATTCATTTGATCTTAATTGACACAAAATTTAAATAAATATTTAAAAATTATAGTAGTATCGATTAAATTAAATAAATATTAAAAATGACTAAAATTAATGTCAGTTTAATCAACAATTAATAATGTTAAATAAATATAGATATCAAAATAAATAAAATTGATATTAACTAATTAAATTTAATAAATATTAAAAGATACTAATTAAAATAAATATAAAAATAAATTAAATTAATATTGACTAAATCAACAATAACTTAAACAAATAGATATTAAAATTACATAAAATTAGAATGCAACAAATTTACGATAAATTAATAAGTATAAAAAATTAAACATTGGTATGGTATGCACAATATCCTTAATTTTATTAGAAAAAGTATTAAAGTTTCCACTTAAAGTTAGCTAAGCCTATTCTATTTATTAAACCTTTAATAAATATTGGTTGAAAATTGTATCATTTTCATAATTATTTGGAGAACCACAAGTGCACTGATTACTTTGTTTTGTGGCTATCAAACTTGCCGTATGCAATAAATACCTCTTACCAAATTGAAACATTATTATTGCTTTAGAGATTAATGGTCTCTGACTGAAAGGAAGAGTAATACATAACATACAATTGATAAACTCTTCGTGGATAACGACTTGTGTAGACTTTTATATATTAATTCCGTAAAAAAGCAAAGTATTAATTATACATACGACTTCAATATCTATGAACAAAATAATTATTTTGCGTCGACAAACAAATCATTATACACAAAAATAAAGTGCTAAATTTAATAATAATTACTTTAATATTTACGATTAAATATTAGTATCAAATATCAACCATCGTACCGTTTATCATTCATTTTATTTATTTCTTCATATAGCATATTATAACTTTAGAATAAATTTGTATACCTAATTGATAATTTTTTATTTTATCAGCAAAAATAAATATATTGAATGGGGACAATAAGGTTACCCTAATTCATACATACTATTTTGTTTTCTTTTTATCATTTTCTAGATAATTTATAAAAATGTATCTTTTAATAACTATATTATTCTCAAAACTAATTGTCAAGTTTATACAAATATGTAAAAAAAAAAATCAATTTCATATTCAATAACATGAACAAAGACATAATCTCGATCTTCTTCTAAGACCGAAAACACACCGTAAATACTTCACGAGAAACTGTTTTCAATGCTCTTCAACCTTTAAATTAAGATGTTTTGAGGTCCATAATCGCTTCAAATCAAGAAAGGTGTGTCTGCAGGAAGACATTTCGATACTCAAGTCAAGATTGTGTGTCAGATGTAATAAATTGGAATAAATGAACACATAATTAATTTATCTTGTGAATAGAGTACTATTTACATTATTTATATGGTCAATGCCTTATTAGGCTTGGTAGATAATCATCTTGATTAATTTGGTTAATGTCTTAGTTATATGTCTTAACTATTGATCTCAGTTGATTGTGACGTTCTTCCATTAACTCTTTTCACAATGTCCTGGCCGACATAATATGGTATTGATCGAGACGATCTTGGCCATATAAGCATGATTTAAGATAGTATCAAGTAGGTAGTAGTATGAGATAATATTGGTAATATAAGTCGAGATGATATCGGGCTAGATACTCGAGATGATCTCAGATTTATTACAATTGACATTATCTCGTATTTTGAATTTTACTTTTAGTTATCCTTTAACATTAACAAAATAATAAATATAAACTACTCATATGCCAAAAGCAACAATATTACACGTATAAACAACTACAAAGCATCATTAGATTTTTTAAGTTTAAATGTTTTTGTCCTTAAATTATTTTATAAAAACTTTGTTTTATCTTTAAATTAAACTAATTATCCTTTTAATTATAAAAATTATATAAACATGTTCCTTAATAAATTATATATATATGGAGGTTATGTTGTAATTTATTTGAAATTGTTTTGTGGTATGAAAAACATTCCATATACCGTTTATTGGAAAAGACATTTTATGACTTTCATGAAATATATATTTCATAATTTAATTTATAAAAGAATCAAGTTTTTATAATAGTTTGAGCAAAAACAAAGTAATTTAACATTTCTTTTAGCAATATACCGTACTATATACTACCTATTATCTTTTTATGTAACTAATTACGATTTTTTTTATTTGTTAAAATATGTTGAATTGGAAATTACCATTTTGTACTTGTATTAAAATTACTAACATCTTATAGGGTTACTTTTCTCATTTTTCTCTTACTATTTATAGAAGACATTGTAGGAGAAAAAGAAGTAAGCTAAACCAGAGTCCATAGCCATCTTACTATATCATACATTTGTCACCCACAAAATGGCCTCACTTCATACCCGAAAGCCTCACGCTGTGTGTGTACCATACCCAGCACAGGGACACATAAGCCCCTTGATGCAATTAGCCAAACTCCTTCATTGCCAGGGTTTCCACGTAACCTTTGTGAACACTGAGTTCAACCACAACCGTTTTGTTAAGTCCCATGGAGCACACTTTGTAAAGGGTCTCCCAGATTTCACATTTGAGACCATACCCGATGGTCTGCCACCTTCAGACAAGGATGCAACGCAGAATCTTCCTCAACTCAATCTTTCACTTAGGAAAAACTGTTATGCTCCATTCAAAGACTTGGTGATGAAGCTCAACTCTTCACATCATGTGCCTCCGATTAGTTGCATAATTGCTGATGGGCTCATGGGCTTTGCTGCAAAAGTTGCAAGGGATTTGGGCATACCAGATGTTCAATTCTGGACAGCATCAGCTTGTGGCTTAGTGGGGTATTTGCAATTTGATGAACTCGTGAAAAGAGGCATTATTCCATTCAAAGGTGCGTCTCTATTTTGTTTTGTTTTCTCTCTTATTTTCAAGGTTTAATAGTGCATAATTGTCCTCAACAGATATGATGGAACATCTACTATGTTTTTGCTGATACAAGAAAACGAAATGAAATTATATATACTAACGTAATTGCATATAGAAGTACTTTGTTAACCCTTATTTCTGTTAGTTTTTATTGGCTAGCATCTTGTATAATAATTTGCTTTATAGATTGCTTCTGATAGTAAACTATGTACATATAAATTCTTTATCTTTGTGATACGTAAACGGTCTAACTTTATTTCTGTCAAAATTTTAGATGATAATTTTGAGAATGATGGAACCTTGGAGAAAAGTTTAAAATGGATCTCAGGACCGGAAGATATAAGACTAAAAGACATTCCAAGCTTTATTAGAGTCACTACTCTAGATGATATTTTGTTTGATTTCTTGAATGTTGAAACAAAAAATTGCTTAAGATCATCTTCAATCATTATTAACACATTTGAAGACTTGGAGGAAAAAGCCCTAGAATATCTTAAGGCCAAAAACCCAAACATATACAACTTTGGTCCACTTCACTTGCTTAGTAGGCCTTTTCCAGAGAAAGAAAATGGTTTCATGTCAAGTGGGTCAAGTTTATGGAAAAATGACTCACAGTGCTTATCATGGTTAGACAAATGGGAACCAAACTCAGTCATATATGTTAACTATGGAAGTATAACAGTAATGACAGAGCATCACCTGAAAGAGTTTGCATGGGGACTTGCAAATAGCAAGCTACCTTTCTTATGGATAACTAGGCCAGATTTAGTGATGGGTGGATCTGTAGTTTTGCCACAAGAGTTTTTTGATGAGATCAAAGATAGGGGATTCATAACACATTGGTGCATTCAAGAGCAAGTGCTTTCTCATCCATCTGTTGGGGTTTTTCTAACCCATTGTGGCTGGAATTCTACTCTTGAAAGCATATCTGCTGGTGTGCCTATGATTTGTTGGCCTTTTTTCGCCGAACAACTCACAAATTGTAGGTATATATGCACAAGTTGGGGCATAGGGATGGAAATTAATCACGATGTAAAGAGAGAAGAGGTATCAAAGCTTGCCAAGGAAATGATGAAGGGAGAAAAAGGAATGGAAATGAGACAAAACTGCTTACAGTTGAAGAAAAAAGCAGCAAGAGCTATACAAGTTGGAGGATCATCGTACAGTGATTTGTATAAGTTTGTAAAGGATGTTCTTCACCACAGTACTGTTCTTTGATCCATGTTCAAGGAGTTTACTATAAGATTGATTACTTAAATAAAACTATATAGTGAGGTTTGAGATAAACTTTTCTATATAGAAGCAAAGAATAAGAATTTGATTTGAGTCTTAATTATGTAATATGGGTGTCGAGTATCTGTTTTATTTGGGGTTTAGGAAGGAGTTTATTACTGCTTTTCCTAAAAGGCAAGCTCGTTTACTCTTTTCTTGTATTATGTTTATTACTGTCTTAATGTATTCTTCAATTGCTGAAAAAAGTATTCTGGAGCAGGAAATTTAAATAAAATAAGTTCTCTATATATATAATTATAAACACACAGGAATTAAGCATAAGCACAACATGTGACTGTCTTTTGACATTATGTGTCATCAACTCTCTTTGCACTCTAATTGTGTTCAAACAGGAAAAATAGTTATTAAAACAATTATTTATAAATTAAAATTCATTTGTATAAATTATATTTTATAAAACTTCTCAGAAAGTTATATTTAACTTGTAAATAAATATATTTAATTTTCTTGTTTGCTTTGGATTAATGTGTTGTAACATAACCAAAAAATTTATCAAAACAATCTTTGTACACTATAAAAAAATTCTCAATTAGTAACCAATTTTAAAAATAAAAAATAGTTAATCATTATAGTAACCAATTTAAATATTTATTTACTGATTATAATTGGTCAGTAAATTAGTTGGTCACTATAGTTACTAATAATTATTGGTCATTAAAATTGGTTACTATTTAAAAGTTTTTTGGTAGTGATAATATAAAAGAAGAGGTAATTGATTCATTGAAATAAGTATTGACATATTTTATTATTAATATAATAAAAAAAGAATAATATTAGAAAAAAAAAATTAATTTTATTAATTTTACTTTTACTCCAATAATAATTGAAGTAATTGAACATGCATTTTATTTTTAGTAATTGTCACGTGGTTTTAAAAAAAAAAAAAGCGTCATGAGATTAATTTTAAAGGGAACCAATAATAATTTGAAATTTACAAAGTAAATTGCAAAGGATAAAAAGATTTTAAATTTATAAAGCGAAGTAAAACTTAAAAGACTTCCTTTAAGATTAATTATATTAATGTTAATTCTTCCTTAACAAACCTACTAGTAATTACTAAAAGTCAAATAATGTTCAATTTCCCCGACCATTAAGGAGTCCGAACATAACTAATGAAATTAAATTTTGTAGTAAGGCAATTATTTTTATGGTAATAAAAACGAAATAACATAACTATTCAACCTGTATTATTTCATATCAAACTATCCAAGTCATACATAAACATTTAAATATTTACATTTATCTCATAAGTGAAACCTATAAGGCTATTTGTTTAATAAGTATAATTTTTGTTTTAATAATTGTTTTAAAAATAACTAGTCCGCATATGTGTTATTTGTGTATGATAACAAAAAGTATGAAACTATAATTATAAAAATAAATATAAATATTTTTAACATTTTAGTTGTATATAGTTTTTATTTATTTAGTAGATGATTGTTATTTATTTAATTTAAAAAAATAGTTAAATTTAAAAAACAAAACCATTAAATTAAAGAAAAAATCACTTGAAGGATAAAAGTGAAAAAAGATATTGACACTAAAAAATGAATCCTCTTTATATTTTATATAATAATATAGATTAATTATCATTATGTTCTAAACTTACTCGAAATTTTGAAAATCTTTTATTATGTACTTGATAATTAAAAATGTTAATATAGAAATCTAATTAAACAATTATTATCTAAAAATATTTAAAACAAACAACAACTATGTAATCTTCCACTACAAGAATGTTGGTATTTAGCTTCCAAAAATGGCGTCGGCTGTCATGGGGACGCAAAGGGCGTCGGCTTAACCAACGCATAACGGACTCTACGGAAATTTATGTGAATTAATTAAAAGAAAATTAGTTCTATAAATTTTTTTGACCTTCTCGTCGGCTTGGCCGACGCATCACTCGAAAATTAAGAACGTCGGATAGCCGACGCATACTACACTTAATTAAAAGAAAAAAAAAAGTTATCAGGTGGCTTTTACTTCTACCAATTTCTCCCTTTCCCAATTTCACTTTTGCCTTCTTTTGTTTCTGCCAATTGAGGGTTTTTTTCTTTTTTTCCCTTCTCCACGAGTGCCAAGCTAGCCTCCCTTAAGTGCCAGAACGAGACTCCATTTTGTGTTTATGCGAAGTTAGGGTTTTCGTTTTCCCCCTTTCTGCCATGAGTTGGAGTTCTTTTCCCCAATTTTGCCGCATTTCCTTGAGCAAGTGAGCAAGAAATTTGTTTCTCCTTCCTCGCGTCGAGCTTCAATGGCACAGGTTATCTCCTTCTCCTTCTCTACGCCTGCAAACAGTGCCTGTAAAGCAGCACTCTGAGTGAACAACGCTGTGATTCTGCGTTGATTCCATGCAACAGGAGAGGTGATTGTGAGGTTCGGTCGGGAGGCGATTGGAAGGCTTGCGAGATGAAAGGGTTCGCGATTTCGTTCGAAGTAGTAGGAGGGTTCGTGAAGAGGCTTGCGAGATGAATTATTCTCAATCTCAGACATAAAATATTTAACTGATTCAAGGTATATTTATGGATTTCTTTTCAGTAAATGGTTTTTTTTCTCTGTTATGGTTTGTGACCCCTTTGATAAGAGATGATGATGACTGCACACTCCATATACACATTGAATTCACTATCAACATTATAATTGAATTGACTTGAGAGCAATTATCTTTTTTCTTTTCCCATTGCTTTGTTTCTTTTTTCTTATCCATGTCTCTTTTTATATCCCTTTTCCTGCATTCATAAGTTTTAAAATTGTTCCCCATCTTTTTCAGAAAGAAATTCAATCAATTAGAAATAGCTAGAGTATAAAGCACTTTTACCTAATCGTAATACAATTCAATTCATCTCATGAGCCATATTGTGTGTGCGGGAGGAGACTTTTGTTTGATTCCACTAAATTATTGTTCATCCTGAATCTACTCTGAAATTAATTATAAGATGTTTAAAATTGAAATTTATAATTTAGGAATAGAAAATAATTATAATTAGGACTAATTAGTTATTTTAGTCCCTTTAGGTAACTTAATTATTAAGTCATTAAACTTGTTTATAAATTTAGTGATTAAATTATAGGTAATTTAAGCAATATATTTTAGGGAAATTGGAAATTGTAATTTAGATCGATCATAGAAGTAAAAACAATGAAATGGATCAGTAATTGGTAATTTATTATTTAGTTTTTGCTTTGGGTTGATTACGTTATTGATTAGTTTTTGCTTTGGACCAAATGTGATACTTGAATGCTTGGCCTTACTTTGATGGAGTGTGATATGCATTGTATTGTATAAAAAAGAGGAAAATGTTGACTGCAATGTGGCTTGACAGAGTGTGATATGCATTGTAAAAAAATGAGGAAAATGTTGGTTGTAATGTGGTTGTAATAGCAATGACAGTAAACTTGTCTTATTTTGATCTTAGATTTATGGACTTTGTATAACTTGTAATTTGATCTCATTTAAGTCACAATATTCTTAACTTTGTTTGCAAATTCTTAGATGTGCTTGGATGCAGCCTTTAAGATGCTTGAAAGATATGGATTTCGGGATTGTTGTCTGAATGCAGGTTTTTGAACTGGATGCAGTCTCTGGGATGTGCCTCGAAACAAATATTTCTTTTCGAAATTTATAGAAATTTGTGTCGGCCAAGCCCTCGCTAAGCCGACACCAACAATTTAATTTAAATAGTTTGTGTCGGCTGAGCTCACGCTACACCCACTCAAAGCTATTTTTAACTTTTTTTTTATTTCCATTTTGTGTGGGCTTAGCCCACGCATAAAAAAATGATTATTATATTCTGATGTGTTTTCTTCGGTTAAGCCGACGCGAATTAAGCCGCAAATCTTCGTCCGCTCCTGACCGACGCAAATAGCCTTTGAGTCCAAGAAAATAGCGTGGTGCACCATACCGTCACTGGGCCGACGCGAACTTTCTACTAGCGTCGGTTTTGGCTTCGTAGTGTCCTTTTTGGGCCGACGCCAAAATGCCACATTCTTGTAGTGTTCATTTTTTATTGTGAATTAAAATACCTAAGATTAAAATCAATCTTTGTTAAGTCTAAACAAATAATTTCATAATTTCTTTTTGTTGAAAAAAATAAGTAACTTAAAATAGTTTTTTACATATGTTTTTGTTTGGATTACGAGAGAAAATAAATATTTTAAAAATCTCATCAATTTTGTATGTATTAGGTGGATGTTGTAGGGTGTTAATGTCTTCACGTAATAGACTCTTGAACATGAATTTTGTTTTGAAAATCATTGTTTCTTTAAAGATTTTTCCATAGTTTTTGTTTGGATTACGAGAGAAAATAAATATTTTAAAAATCTCATCAATTTTGTATGTATTAGGTGGATGTTGTAGGGTGTTAATGTCTTCACATAATAGACTCTTGAACATGAATTTTGTTTTGAAAATCATTGTTTCTTTAAAGGTTTTTCTATAGTTTTTCTCAATAAACTATGGTGACGACTCAACCATTTTTCAAAGATTTTTGTAGTCTTGTCGTGACCCCAATTGTGACACTATTGCTTAAACAAATTGTTGTAGTTGTTGAGAAGATCCTCATAAGAGAGATCATCCACATCTTCATCATTAAATGATGAGGAATCAGAGGGTGAGAGAAGAAAAAAGAGTTTCAGAGTATACCTTTCCATTTGCATAAACCATTAGACATGTGTTGGCATATTCGTTTATGTCAAAGTTTAATCCTTGGTTTTTATTTTCCTAATAAGTTTCCATTAGACTTCTTCTTGAGCTTGGGATTCATATGTTGTTTGGAGAAATAAGTTCCTATGTGCCCTATGTTCTTGCTCTCATAACAAAGGTTGTCTTGCACAACTTCATCCTTTTTATGTTTGTGCTAACTTTATTCACACCTAACAAGAAACCTTATGTTCGTTCTCCTTTATATTTAAGCAACTTCTTAAATCAAGCAAACATTAGGGATATTTCCTTATTATAGAGTTGTTTAACGCATCCTTAAACATCTAAACTTCCCATCCCAAAGATTTTAAAGCTTTATTTTCTTTACATAGCCTTGCCTTTTGCCTTTAACCTTTGGCCTGATGAGATGGATGCTTCTTTTTGACTTTTATCTTGAAAATGCATCTTATACACTCCCAAGATTCCAAGTAGTTCATCCTATGTAAGCTTTTTAAGATCACGTCCCCTCTATGATGGATGTTGTCTTTGGTTCCTAAATCTTTGGCGTTCTATTGATGGTACATTCACTTGGGCTTTGGAGAAGCTCTACCCGAGAGCTTCTAGCCTATTTAGAAGAATTTGCATTCTTCCAAATATGTCATCTATGCTTTCACTATCCTTTATAGTGAAAGGCTCGTATTATCTTGTGAGAGTGGTAGTTTTGCATAGTTGCACATCTTCATTGCCCTCGTAGTTTAAAATCAAGGAATACCATATCTTCTTTTGGTGGTTTAAACTTTTTGTCACACACTCAATCTTTTAGATGTTGAGCTCTAATACCAACTATAAAAAACAAGTAAAAACACAAGAAAAGAGAGTTGAATTGTGTTTTTCAAACTTGTCTTAAATATTGTCTAATGATCACACGTTCAAAAACAACAACTAAAAAAGCAACGTCGTCAAATGAAATGCGGTAACATTTTTGTAATTTAGGTGAAGTATTCCATGATGTTTCCGAGAAAATCGTTGTTAAAAATGGCACAAAGGTGAAATGACTTCTGTTATTTTATACAATCGTCATTAAAAGTGACTTAGAGGATAAACGACGATAGTTCCCTATTCCAACTATCACTTAAAAGCCTTTGCAACCTTCATATTTTATTTTCTCTTACCGCGAATGCATGCATTATTTTTCTCTCTCATTTTGACCTTCTTCATTTGCACCATTATCCACCCTTCTCAACATTCACATTGCCACCATCGCGTATTTCAGTGTCGTTGTTGTGCTACCATTTGGATTCACATTGGCACCACTATTTTGGGTTCTCCTGGTTCGCATTTGTGTCACTAATTGGGTTTTCCTTCTCGTTGCTCACGTCTTGTCGCTAGTGGTGGTTTCTACATTCACCTTGCTGCTTGAGGTGTTTATGTTGCTCGTTCGTCACTTCTTCCTCCTCATTCGCCAAGTCTGTTGCTTGTGCCTCAGTTTTCTTCTATGGTGGCTCATGATTCTCTCTCCTTTGGTGCTTCTCTCCTCACCATTATGAATCTTTAGTGCAACTCTCCCTCCTAGTGGTCTTCTTCCCGTGATTTTTCATTCCCTATACTTGTATTCCGAGTTAAATGCTTTAATATTGTATATTTTTTTCATTTCTTATTTTTAAACTCTAGATAATATTTAATTTTAGAATTTATTTTATTCAGTGATTTAGATTATGTTATGAGGGTTTATAAATATTTTCTTGATTCAAATGTATTGGTTTTGGGTTCGGGGGTTTTCGACTCCTGACAAATAATTTTATGGGACTTATTTGTAGTTTTTAATTTTTTATAGTTACAATTTTTTTTGTTAGAATTATCGATTGAACGATCTTAGGTTTATGTTTAAAATTTAATACATTTATTTGTCTACTATTCCTCTAATTTTAAACTTTATATGAAAAGTAATGGAGATTGTATTGTCAATAATTGTATTAAATTTGAATTGTTTGGTTAGACAATTTGAAAAGTGTAGTCACATTTTAATAATTAATTAGTACATAAATTATAATTTATATTCATATATTTTACTCAATTTTGGTTTATTGCACTTTGTGTTGATCTTAAGTTCACATTTGACTATGAAGATTTTATGTTACCACTTTCATTTCCTGTCACTTGAGGACCAATGCAAAATGTTGTAAAATATAAGGGATGATGATTACAGTTTATTTACTATTCAATTATAGTAAAAGTGAATCTTCTCGAATGAGATAGAATCATACATTTCATAAAAGAAATGAGTTTTGCATGCATTGATAGAAAACTAGTTTCAATCACATATATATACAAAACATATATATGGATCATATAAGTGATTATTACGAGAAAGGGGAGAAAGGGGTAGAAGAGTTTATACAGTTTGGTCAACATAATGTTGGTAGTGTAGAAAACAAAGTAAGGATGAGGTGCCCTTATGTGAATTGTTTGAATGGGAGAAACTTGGATGTTTCTGAAAATAGACAACACTTTTTATGCGATGGATTTATGAAGAATTATACAACATGGACATGGCATGGTGAATTCCTAGACATGCCAAGTGTGTGTGAAACACATGAATATGTTGATTGAGCAACAGATGATAGATTATAGGACATGATCTGTGATGTTGGAGTACAATCATTTGTTGAAGCAATGTGTGAAAATATGTCTACTGATGCAGAGAATCCATTATATCTTGGTTCAACTAACTTCACACGATTATCAACAATGTTATGGTTGATGAATTTGAAAGATTGAATGGATGGACTGATTAAAGCTTCATAAAATTTCTTTAGTTGTTGAAGGAAATGCTTCCAAAGAATAATACATTACCTAATCAAAATTATGAGACAAAGAAGATACTTTGTTCAATAGGTATGGAATATGGTGGTGGTTTGTTGGTACTTTTTAGGACACTTGGGAGAAGATTGAGTTGTACAAGTTTAAGTGTACTTAAGTGAAAAATGAACTTCTACATCAATTCCCTTGAACTTGTACAACTCAATCTTTCTCTAGAGTGGTCCAATCTTTGTCCTAAGTTTGACTTCTCTAATCACCAACTCTTTTCCAACTTGATCAAAGTCCTTCATTTGTAAGAACATGCAAAACTTTAAAGTTCATAAATGCTCATTCATTATAGATTTTTATTTGATACAGGACCTTTTACATCAGACCTCGTAAGAAATCGATGTTAATTTACGTCGGTCAGTAGGATATCCGACATAAATTTACATTTGTCAATTGATGAGAGACCGATTATGTCAAAAGGAGTAATACATAAAAGAAGAGCTTAACATCTTTGGTGGAGGTGCATGAATGGAAGTGGTGGCCAACGACAAAGACCCATTCCTTTAATTAGTATCTTGTAATTAGAAGTTGACTTTGTTTAAGTTTGGATTAAATTTTTTAGGTCAACTTACCCTCATTATAAATATGGGGTTGACTTTGTTTATAAAACAATTTTGGGATAATGAAAAACTGGGGTTTTCTCTCACATCTCTAGGTTCTTCTTTGGAACACTGATCATTGTCTTTGAATTTCACAATTCAAAGTGGCGTGACTTCATTCATTGCAAAATTTTATAGAATCGACGTCCTTTATTTTCACTATACTTCTAATGACTTTAGCAAACCTTTATTCTTAAATCCCAAGCTGGTCTTCATCAACTGGTAAGCAAAGCTTGGTTGTTTCCCTTTCGAGGTTCATTTTGGATTTTTCATTCTTCCTTCCAAAGTATTTATTAGTGCAAGTATCAATTTCCATTTGTATCACGTTTGTTGTTCTCACTCTTCGTGTTTTTTTTTCTAATTCTCTTTTGATGTTCATTTTGGATTTTTGGTTCTTCCTTCTGAAGTATTTATTGGTACAAGTGTCAACTTCCTTCTCTTGTCATTTGTATCATTTTTATGTTCTCGCTCTTCATGTTTTTTTTTTCTGGATCCTCTTTAGATGTTCATTTTGGATTTTTGGTTCTTCCTTCTAATGTATTTATTGGTACAAGTGTGAGCTTCCTTCTCTTATTGTCATTTGTATCACGTTTGTTGTTCTCGCTTTTTGTTTTTTTTTCTCTTCAAAGTGTTTTAGGCAGAATCCAAGCCATGATTCTTTTCCGATGAAATCAATGAACCTTACCAGTTCATTGATGATTTGGAGTGGTTTTGTCCAAAGTGCCACAATTCGTGGTTTTGTTTGGAGGTTATTGGTGCAATCGATTTTTAATTAGCAAGAGTTGTTTTCATAAGGGTTTTAACTTGTTTCCAATAGCAAGAGTTGTTTTCACATGAAGTTTATTGGTGCAATCATTTTTATGTGTAGCACAAACAACTACAAAAGAGATGAAGACAGTTGAAGTGATGATGGAGTCCTCCTCCAAGCAAGGTGAGCAAAGCTAGAAGGAAGTCCAAGGTGGTGCGAAAGCTATATGGATATGGTGGGAAGGTGCGTATATGGTGAAAGTGGTGAAGTGTTTAGGTGCTCTCAAGAGAAGTTGGACCAACTTAAGGGGATGAGTGGCTACAAGAAACCTATAAAGGATGCTTTAGTCTCGGGTGGCTTAAGAGACAAGTACGAATGAAATTTGGCAGCATAACTTTATTAATCTCAAGTCATTTTTACATGGAGAACACCTTTATTTATTGCTAAAGAAAACCTAGAGGTATCTTTGAAAAGGAGAAGCAAAATCCTAGTTTGATCTAGCTTGGGGACTAAGGTAGACAATGTGTGATGAATGCATATTTTTTTCCTCATTTAATGTTTAAATTTGAGAATTTAATTGAACTTTAATACTTAAAAGGTTGGTTTAATCAAAATTTATGATAATTGAGCTTATTGAGTTTGTGACATAAAAATGAATTAAAAAATAATTTTAATTACATAAAATATTTTTGAATATTATAATATTTGTTGATGTAGTTAAAATTAAATTTAATTTATTAAAAATGTGAAATTGAATTATTTCAGATTACAAAATAAAATAAAAGTTAATAAATTCTAAACAGAAATATTCAAGCAACTAAATACACCCTAATCTTCACATGTATTTTCACATGTATAATCCCATTTTCAAAAAGGAAAATGATATTTTAACCCACTTTTTTTGACCCACTTTTAACTCACCACTTCAATCACCATTAGATCATCTTTTTTTATTCTTTTTGGTGATGTGATGTATGATCTAATGGTGATTGAAGTGGTGAGTTAAAAATGGATCAAAAAAAGTAGATTAAAGTATCATTGTCCTTTCAAAAATAGGCCACATAAGCACTTTCACAATTACACTTCCCTATTTTTCTATTTTCAACCCTCGTACAACTCATAAACCACCCCGATCAGAAGCTGCCACATCACATCAATCCTTACAAACATAGCTGAACTAAGATGATGTTGCCACGTGACCATAATCTTCTACCGGCCAATCACATAACATCACATCATCATCATCTTCGATCTTCTCCCAACTCAAAACCCCTAAGAAGGATCGACCACCACCGTCAGTTCACGCCGTCAGCCCTACGCCACCGCGAAGCACCGACGGAGCTATAGTCCGTCTCACCACGAAAAGCAACCGCAATTTTCAAACAGACTAACCATGGAGCCCTCGCGAATCAGCAGACGGTACAACCACAAACCGCGAACGCCTTTCACACCACGAGTCCCTGCAACTCGACTGCATCTCCACGCAGCAGAACGCGATCTCTCCACCATGCAAGCAAACCCTCATTCCGAGATTGAACCCTCTACCTGCAGGAGAAAGACGAAGTAGCTTCCTACACCATCACGAGCCTTCCTCGCAAGCAGCTCCCGTTCTTTCATCACGTCGGAAGCTCACTTTCACGTTTCAGCACAACCCTACAGCAAAACCCTAATTTTGGAGTGAGAAAGGGATGGTCATGTGAAGTTCTATCAACGGACAATTAACACGTCAAAGTATGTTCAAACAAATACAGATTGAATTGAAAATTAGATTAAAAATTCATATGTTAATTATTTATTAATAAAGTTTTTAAATAGTTAATTTAATTATATAAAAAGAATATAAATAGAGAATAATTGTCAAATATTCTTTAAATTGTCAAATTTTTTGGATAATTTTTTAGATATTTTTAAATAATTAATCACATAATATTAACTAAGAATATCTTTTAAATATTTTTAAAACTGATAAAATTTGTTAAGTATTTAAAAGATATTATATTAAAAGATAAAAATCGCAATAGAAAAGACAAAGTTCAATTTCAATCAAGGCTTATATAAAGAGGTCCAGGGAATAGAAGAAAGAAACTTAACAACTCTCTTTGGGTTTGACAACTAGCTATTAATCACATATCTCATATTCTTTCCATTCCACTTTTCATATCCTTTTTTCATCTGTCATGTATTCCACTCCATCCATAGAAAGCAAAGCTTTTCTTTAGATTGATTTCATCATAATTTCATTGTGGATTATGAGGTTAGATCAAAATAATGTCTTCGTTATTTTAATTATTGTTTTTATTTTCATTCATCTATGTCTTTTATCTCTGTCATGTAAAAAGTAATGATTTTTACATCATAGCTAATTAGTTAGATGTTTTAATCTATATGCATGTTGATCATATGGCTCCAAGGGTTTTTAATTTTAATTAAGAATGTACTTTGATTAAACTTAGAAACTTTCATGTGGTTGAATGAGTTTTCGTCAATGATTGAAAATGTACTTTGATTAAAACTGAAAACTTTAATAAGAATCAATCAAGAATGCATGTTAGTTAATTAGCTTTTTGCTTGATATTAGGGGTAAAAAAATAGACATGATTAGACGTAATAATATTTAATTGAGAATGTACTTTGGTTAAATTCACTATGATTAATCTACAAAGTTCTTATTTTTATTGAGAATTTACTTTGGTTAATAGATGAGAACGCCAACAAATTAATTAAGAATTTATTTTAATTAAATTGAATTCAAAAATAAGTCAACGGAACAAGAATATATAGATAACCGATGAAGAATCTATTTTGAAATCAGTGAAATTAACCTATTTTACTATAATTGTTTCAAAGTCTTTTATTAATTTGTTATTTCATTTATTCTTAAATACTTCTTTAAACTTGTGCATCTCAAACCCCCATTTTTTGAGTTTCACTTGCATTAGGATAGATTTTGATAACAATAAAATATTGAAAATCAATTTCATGTTCATTGGGAGACAACTCAGAATTAGATTAACCTTATCTAGTTTGTTCACTACTAACTTGATAATATTGAAGTTGCTATAGTTAAGTAGTATTAATTTGACCGCTTCACGATAGTATTATAAAATTTGGCTTTGTTGTCGGGGAACACAGTTAGCATTTTTTATATTTTGATTCTTATTTCTTAATTCATTCATTTTGTTTGTTTTTATTTTATTTTAATTTTTTTTACGAATAGACATTTGATAGAGTCAGTGTTATTTTTGTAGTCTTCAGTTTTTTTTTAATATTTCTAGCAAAGTTTCTGTTTTTATTTTGATTAAGAATTTCTTTTGAGAAATATTTTGAGAATAATTGGGAAAACTCTAGCTAGGAAAGACTTGGTATTTAAGTTGTCCATTGTGACGCACCTCTCTTTCTTGGGAGTGAACCCAAACACATCTTAACTTATTTTTGTCTTGAAATCTTTCTCCAAAACAAGAACAAGAAAGGAAAAAAAGGGAAAAAATAGGCAAGTTACGTAGTGCATGACTTGGGCCAACCCTAGTGAATTCCATCAATTTGATCCAAAACTTGAAAGAAACATGCGTAAATCATGTAGAAGACTTGAATTCGGGTGTTCTACTGAGGGAGCACCTTCATCATCTAAAGCTACTAGTGAAAGTGCATCGCCAGAATCACCTTTGGTAATTGACATATCTTCTAATCCTTTCCCCGAATCGAAAATTAAAGAAGATAGAATGGTAGAAAGGACACTAAAAGAGTTGGCTGCATCAGATGCAACTACACAAAAACATGTGCATCTATAGAGAATTTGAGCTAAAGTCTGGGTTAATCCATATCTTACTTAAATTCCATGGATTAGCAGGAGAAGACATGTACCAGCACTTGAAGGAATTCCATGTTTGTTCGTCTATGTGACCTACAACAATGACTAAGAAACACATTAAGCTCAAAGCTTTCCCATTTTCATTACAAGATGCCGCTGAAAAATGGTTATACATGTGCATCCACACTTATCCTTTTGCACTCTTGGGACAAATTAAGTAATTTCAAAACTTGTTCTAAGTTGTTTTATTCCATATCTACACTAGATCAAATGAATGAACATAACTAGAAACAAGTAAATCTTTTATAAATCAAACTTTGAAATATTGACTTGTTTCCATATCTACGCACATGATAGTTTGATTTCTAGAAGATTGACTTGTTTCTAGTTATGTTCATTCCATTGATCCAATGAAGATATGGAATAAAAAACCCAAAACAAGTTTTGAAATTACTCAATTTTTCTTAGGAGTGCAAAATGATAAGTGTGGATGCACATGTATAAACCACTCTTTAGTGGCATCTTGCAGTGAAAATGGAAAATCTTTGAGTTTAATGTGTTCCTCAGTCACTGTTGTAGGTCTCATGGATGAACAAACAACATGGAATTCCTTCAAGTGTTGGTGTAGTTCTTCTCTTGCTAATCCGTGAAATTTAGGTAAGAGATGGATTAACCCAAACTTTAACTCACATTCTTCATCTGGGTATTGGATGCATATGTTTTGTGTGGTCGCATCTAATGCAGCCACCTCTCTTAGTGTCCTTTCTACCATTCTACCTTCTTGAATTTTCAGTTCGGACGAAGGATCAAAAGATATGTCCATTACCATAGGTGATTTTAGCGGTACACTTTAAGTGGTAGCTTTAGATGATTAACGTGTTCCCTTAATAGAACACCCGAATTCAAGTCTTTTTGTGTGATTTACTCAAGTTTCTTTCATGTTCTGGATCAAATTGATGGAATTCACCCGGATTGTTCCGAGTCATGCACTACACAGTCCGTCTAAAAATGTTCCTCTTTTTTTGCCTTTTTTTTCCTTTCTTGTTCTTGCTTCGGAGAAAGATGTCAAGAAAGAAATAAGTTAAGATGTTGTTGGGTTCACTCCAAGGAAAAATAGGTGCGTCACAATGGACAACTTAAATACTAAGTCTTTCCTAGCCATAATTTTCCCAACTAGTGTAAAAAAAAAAAATTCTCAAAAGAAATTCTTAATCAAAACAAAAACAAAAACTTTGCTAGAAATATTAAAAAAAAAAAACTAAAGACTACAAAAAGAACATAGACTATATCAAACGTATATGCGTAACAAAAATTAAAATAAAATAAAAACAAAATAAATGAATTAAGAAATAAGAATGAAAGTATAAAAAATATTAATCATGTTCCACGATCAAGGCATCAAATTTGATAACACTATCGTGAAGCGATCAAATTAACATTACTTAACTATAGCAACTTCAGTATTGGCAAGTTAGTAGGGAACCAACTAGATAGGGTTAAGTTAACCCTGAATCGTATCCCAAAGAATACGAAATTGGTTTTTAATATTTGATTCTTATAAAAATCCATCCTAATGCAAATAAAACTATATGAATGTTATGCAAAAGTTTAGAAAAGTATTCGAGAATAAATGAAACAACAGATTAATAAAAGACTTTAACACAATTATAGTAAAACAGACTAATTTCACTGCTTTCAAACTATATTCTTCATTTGTTATCTATAGATTATTGTTCCGTTGACTCTTATTTTTGACTTCAAATTAATTAAAGTAAATTCTTAATTAATTTGTTGGCGTTCTCACTATTAACCAAAGTAAATTATTAATCAAAAGCAAGAACTTTGTAGATTAATCATAGTAAATTTAACCAAAGTACATTCTCAATCAAAAATTACTGTGCCTAATCATGTCTATTTTTTTACTCCTAATATCAAGCAAAAAGCTAATTAACCAACATGCATTCTTGATTAATTCTTGTTAAAGTTTTCACCTTTAATCAAAGTACATTCTCAATCATTGGTGAAAACCCATTCAATCACATGAAAATTTCTAAATTTAATCAAAATACATTCTCAATTAAAATTAAAAACCCTTGAACTCGAATGATCAACTTGTATATAGATTAAAACATCTCACTAATTAGCTATGATTTAAAAATCATTATTTTTCACGTGATTTGAGATAAAAGACATAAATAAATGAAAATCAAAACAATAATCAAAAGAACGAAGACATTATTTTAATTTAACATCAGAATCCATAATGAAATTACAGTAGAACCAACCTAAGAAGCTTAGCCCTCCATGGATGGAGTGGAATACATTAAAGATGAAAGAACAACATGAAAAATGAGTGAGAGATGTGATTGATGGTAGCTGCCAAAAGTGTCTTTGTTCTACTCTCTTGGGTCTCTTTATATAGGGCTTGATTGAACTTGGACTTTATCTTTCCTATTAAAATCTTTTATCTTTTGATATAATATCTTTCAAATAATTAATAGATTTTATCAATTTTAAAAATATTTGGATTTTCTGATTGATATTATTTGATTAATTATCTAAAAATATCTAAATAATTATCAACAACTAAGTCTCGTCCAAAATTCCAATTTAGCCTCTTTTTGACCAGATTTTAAATTTTTGACCAACTTTGACCTATTCCTTTTGCAATGAGACTTTGACACTTGGCAGATTTCTCTATCTCCCAAATGAAAATTATTCTTCCTCCATTAGGGTTTATGTTGTTCACATGTGCATGAAGCTTCATATATGGTGGCTCGCGACGTAGGTGTGATGACGACAAACTGGCACTATGAGTCTCGACGGAATTGATTTGCGTCATTCTTTGAAGGTTCAAAGGTGATGCTGGCTGTTTGCGTCGTGGTTGCTGGTGTGGTCTTCGTCGATGGTGGTTGCGAGGAGATCGAATATGTGTTGCGTTTTCTAGTTAAGCAAGGGAGATCCGTGGATGCCGTGACTTTTGCGTTTTTAGATTCATATGCATGGCTAGATTTTTTTTGCAAGTTCAGGCTTGAAGTGCGATGGTGCTGCTTCGAGGCACCAGGAATGGCGTCATGGTATGGGTCTCGCGATTAGGGTTCATGATAGGGCCGAATCTTAGAAGTGGCAGAAAGGGCCCATAGTCCACCCCAAATTTTTTGTAAAATTTTTAAAATTATATGTATATATATTCAAAAATTTTGAATTCTTTTTTTTTAAAATTAGATGTAGTGTATATTGAGAATTGATGAAAATTAAATTAAGTATCTTTCTATATCTTTTATAGAGTACAATATTTAATGGTAATAAATAACAAAACATAAAATCAAATACCATAAAGAATAAGAATATTTATGAAGATTTTTTTTTTTTGTCTTTTCAATTTCTCATAAATTGTATTAATCTCCTACGATAATATGTTTTCTTTTTGTTTCTAAAGAAAAGATGAAAGTTAGACAAAAACCAATTATTTTTGCTTTCATTTCTCATTTGTCCTCTTTCATTCTTGAAGAAAAAAAGATAACTCTCTCTTATCTCACTTGATACTTAAATATTAGTTTAATAGATATCATTATTTTTTTATCTCATGAGCCCTTTGTATATTCATTTTGTATGAATATAGGAGAAAAAATAATGTATTATATGTTTTTCCATAATCGATTTTTAATTTTGGCTTGATTATCATATATTTTTTTAGTAATTACGTCTTAATTTTTTATTAGAGTATGATAAATTATTTTTTTATTTTAAACTTAAAAAAAAAACAGGTATATTAATAAAGAGATTATTAGTTTAAAACTTTCACTCCAACATTTCATTGTTGATGCTCTTGACCATTCAAATTTTAAGAATTTATAAATCATTATTGAATTATGTCAATCTTTGACAAGAACAAATAAATTAAAGACGTTTTACTCATCTTATTTTAACTCTTCATGTATCATTTTCTACAATGAAGTTTATCAAAATATGATTTTACAGAATCAAATGAAAGATGAATTTTTGGCCAACAATATGATTATTTACATTGAAAAAGGAATAACTAGAAATTTTAGTTTTGATTCAATTATTGATGACTTCAAAATTTTTTAGTATATATTATTTTGGCTCCCCCAAAATGATTGGCCAAGATCTGCCACTAGTTCACGACCTGTCGCAGATCCAAGCGAGTTCCGACAATGGTGGTCGCTTCCATGGAGATTTCATGGTGGTTGCAAGGATATGTGTTCTCATCTTTGTCAATGGTGCGGGAAGGTGGTGGTTCATGAACTGGTTCGCTCCCGCGACGATTTCGCTGCTGTAGTGGAGGATTCAAGACGCATGTGGTTACATCGACGTGGGTGTTGGCGGCGTGATGTCGAAGATGGTGGTGGCCGACGATGAGGTATATGGTGGCTAGCGTGATGGGTGGCTGATTTGGGCTAGGGTTTCTAGTTTGTGGGGGAGAGGATGGAAGGTTGAATATAACAACTTTAATATGGGATTTTTTTTTTTAAATTCTCCCTTTTTGCATCATAACACAACTATCATAGTATTACAATATTTCCATGTTAAGTATTGTGTTTATAATTTTCCATGTTAAAATTTTAAGTAGGATCAAGTATGTTTTTAGTTTGTGAACATACATTTAAAATCAAAATTTGTCCCTCTCGAAAAGTTCATCCCTATGCATGCATGAAATACATTCTTCTACACTAATAATTGACATTATCATATATTTATTTTAGCTTATTTTTATGTTTATTATTATTATTATTATTATTATTATTATTATTATTATATTTTTGGATTTTATTTAATATTTTAGGTTTTATTAAATAAAAGTGGAAAAGATAAATGTGTGCATTATATTCTACAAATAAAGGGAAATCTCAAAGATTTAAGAAGATTATCAATAGAATGAGTGGAATATTGAATAGTCAAAGCTTATCAATAATAATAGATATCACAAAGTTGGTTACTCAAATTATACAAGTTAGAATAATTGAAAAATAATTCAAAGATATGGATCTCCAAAGATTAAAAGATATATATCAAGAATGATCTCTTACAATTTATTCAAGTACCAAATCAAATCTAAATTTTTAGGCATTTTAGAAGCTGCAGGCATTCAATTTCAACATCATTCTTGTATTCAGTATGTCAAGGAGTAGCTAACTCCCTCATTCACGAGGGTTGGGTGTAATGTATTCTTAATTCTCTGTGAATTCCATTAAAATAATTATTTTCCATCATTCTTGTATTTTATTCTTGCTTTAACTGCATGATAATTATTGATTGTATATTTGCGGGTATCTAATCACTGGACATGATATTAGAACCTAGACTAGAATAGGCAACTAATTGATCATGCATCTAGTCATAGAGTACATCATTGGTCATTCATAAGATCATAATTTTGATCAATAATGTGAACTCTTAATAAGGAAAGGTCTAAGACATTAGGGTTTTTATTAAAGTTTAGACTTGATGCTAAGACATTGGGACTTATTACATAAGGTGTGAATGTGAGAGTAGGAATTAGAAGAATATTGTTTGGTGTTTTTGCTTTGAATTGGATCATGAAACTTAATCCCAATCAAGTTCTCAATCAAGTTCTTTGTTTCCATTGTGCCAATTCCTTTTAGTCTATACAATGTTATTTTGTATTTATTTTTTTTTTTTTATCCCAACCTAAAATATTTTGTTATTCTTACCCTTTATTAGTAACTAACCAATTAATTTAAACAAAATTAGTCTTTGTGGGATATGATATTTGGACTTGTCTATTGTATTACTTGTGAGATTTGATACACTTTTCAATTTCGTAACATACACGATCCTCAATGCCAACTCCAAGGGTCTCACCACTACCATCCAAAAAACCAGACTAGACCCACTAAAGCCCTCATCGTTGGCATAAAATGTGCCCCACCTCACATTCACTGACGTTTTTCTTTTTGCCTTACAATCTTCACTCACCAACATAAAAGACAAAGAACTCACCACAAGACAATTTTATTTTTTCCAAATTCATTTATTTCTTTTGTACCACACCTAGTCGACTTAAGCCGAATAATAGCAATTACCGTAAACATGCTAAGGTACCCAGACTAAACCACTAAGAAGCGACATTGATAAAACAAACCAAAAAACAACAATAGCGGCCTAAGCCGTTAAAGAGTAACCAGCCTAGGCTGGCAACTCCACGAAAATAAACAAGGACTTGGTAAAAAACAGAACGTTTCAATAAGATTCACCATCCCACAATAATTGAACTAAGGGCCTAGGCTAGGGCCCAAGCCCACCTACGAGCCAAGCAAGGGCCCAACCCATGACGTGGCCAAACATAATTAATAATCTATAAATACGCATGGACCCCACGAATTAAAGGTATGCATTTATTACTTCCCTAATCACCATATTTGACTTTTTGAGCGATTTCGTTGACTTGAGCTTCAGAGTCCCTTCTGTAGGTAACCCCTCCCGGATCCAAACCGGCCACTCCAGGATACCCGTAAACGATATATATCAACCGGGAAGAGGCCTACTAAGGAGATGGCGGGTCAGGGTAAGGTAATACTTGTGTCTGACAGATCTTATTTGTTCTCTGCAGGAACATCTTTTATTATCAACACGACCAAATAGTGGGAAAAGCAATGTTGAGACAAGAAAAAGTGAAAAGACATTATTTTACCTTGTCATTGTGCCATACATGTGGTCCTAAAATATTTTTTTTGAAGACACGTTCCATGTAACATCCCTATTTTTAATAAACTGTATTATTTATTTTAAATAGAACACTTAGAAAATCTTCTAGTTTTACTAATGTTTCGTATTTTATTATGATGTAGTTTATACAGTAAAAATATATTTTATCATGATGTAATTTTTACTTATTGAAAATAACAATAAGAACAAAACAAAACTAATATATATATATATATATATATTAGGTAAAAATATTTTAATTAAATAGGAGTGTGTAAAAAAGATATGAAGAATATTATAAAAGAGATAAAAAAATATAGAAAAGAAAAAGAAAAGAAAAAAGAAGAAGAAGAAGAGATAAGAAGATAAGAAAAGATAAGAAGAAAAAAAAAAGATAAGATGAAGAGATAAGGATTATCTCTTCATTAATGTAGGTAATGATGATG
>Ga0214545_1002975_pt1 | contig 32591 bp, 20 predicted proteins | sample CNSS4metaG_FD_160064 | JGI IMG/M metagenome (GOLD analysis project Ga0214545, IMG submission 160064) | Root nodule microbial communities from cowpea collected in UCLA plant growth center, Los Angeles, California, USA - CNSS4 | ecosystem: Host-associated > Plants > Roots > Nodule | place: USA...
AATGTTTAATAAAAATATCATTATAAAATTTATATAAAAGTTAAATTTGATCTCAATTTGGAGAGGATGAAATTAAAAATTAAAAAAAAATGGACTGAAATATAATTAAAATAACAAATATATGGACTAAATTGAGATTCAAACAATGACTTGACACGTGGCATGAATAATTTTCAAAAAAAAAATTAAGAAATTAAAAAAAAAATAAAAAAAATTCAAAAAAATGAGAAGCTGACACGTGGCATATCCTTAACACCGTTAACACCATACTAACGGAATGGGCCTAATTGTTATACATTTTTAAAAATATGGACCTAATTGAGATTAAAAAAAAATCTTAGGACCTATTTGAGATTTTTCAACAAAAAGATGAACTAATACCTTATTTAAACTATGTCTTTTAATCCTTAATAAAAAACCCCTTTTGGTTCCCAATTTTTTTTTTTAACACATTCATTGGAAACAACTTATCATGATCAATAATAACTTGCAAATTGAAGTGCATAGTTGACAAGGCGAGGGTTAGGGTTTTGGCGCATCGATTATTGCGGGAAAAGAGATTTGGGGAAAAATGGATGCCCAGATTGATCACTATGCGGTGCTAGGGTTACCATCGGGAGAAGAAGGTGCGAAGCTAACGGAGAAAGAAATCAACAAGGCCTACAGATGGAAGGCTCTGGAACTGCACCCCGACAAGAGGCCCGACGACCCCAACGCCGCCGCCAACTTCCAACAGCTTCGCACATCCTACGACATTCTCCGGGATGACAAGGCCCGTAAGTTGTTCGACGAACTATTGCGCGTCAAGCGCGACCGCGAGCTCCGCCACTCCCAGCGCGACGGAAAGCGCCGCAAGATGGTTTCCGATCTCGAGCGCCGGGAGCGCGATGCTAACGCCCCCGACCTCGCCGCCAAGGAGCGCGAAGAGGAGGCCAGGATCGCGCGCAAGCTCAAGGAGGAGATCGCGAGAATTCGTGCCATGCACAGCATGAAGGCAGCGCCACCACCTCCACCGGAAACGGAGAAAGAGAGTGGCCGTGGCGGCGGGGGAGGTGGATTGGATCAAGAGAAGGTTCTGAAGGTTTCTTGGGAAAAGGTGGGTGAGGATTATTCGGCTGATAAGTTGAGGGAATTGTTTTCAGAGTTTGGTGAAGTGGAAGATGTTGTCATCAAAGGGAGTAAGAAGAAGGGTTCTGCACTCGTTGTTATGGCCACTAAAGAAGGAAGTGTAAGTTTCGCCTTTCCATTGTTTGTTTATTTCGGAACAAGGTTTTAAATTGATGGTTTCAGATTGCAATCTTGGCAGCGTTGTCAAGGTTTTAGGGTATTCGCAACTGCAATTGTAGCCGCACTTATCTGTGATTTCTCACGACATAATTGTGACTTCAGTTTAAAACCTTGTTATAAAGAAATAATTTTTTTTGGAGAAATTGTTGAAAATAAACTTTATTCCAGGTTTACTAATTTGTAATTGTCGATTTATTCAGGTTGCTGCGACGGGAAGTGTGATTGGTCATCTTGCTAATCCGTTGCTGGTTTTACCTCTTAAACCGGCAACTGTTGCAGATTCTTCCAGTGTTCCGAAGTCCGCTGAAACTCCCAAATTGAGTAATCTGGTCGGTGCTGGATATCAAGCTTTTGAGGATTCTGTTCTGAAGAAACTGCAAAAGGTTTGCCATTAAGTTGTTTCGGGTTGCGATGCTCTTTAAATAGAGTTAATGTGTTTCCTTGTTTAGACTTAAGTTCGTCTTCAATTTTGATGCGGTATTTTTCGATCATATTTTTTCTGGTGGAATTTTTATTTAAATTAGTTAATTAGTTAATTTCTCTTCAATTTAGGTTTTTATACTGTTATTTTAATTGTTTTGAACTTAGTTTTCTGATGTGAGTATGATTTTGGGATCATTATCCCTCTGCTGTATTTCAGCTTTTTGTGATAGAATTCTTGTATTTTTCTGTTAGTTGTATTGTGAAATGGCTATCAAAGTATCTTGTGTGGGATGCTGTGATTTTCCAATACTTTTTTATCCAAGTTCAATTTAATTTGAATTCACGGTCCTCATATTTGTAGTCATGACCCCATCTACTTATGGCAGCGGATATAGGTTTTGTGGGTTGTCTAGTGTCTTGTATCCCCTTGTCATCTATAGCGAGTGTCAGGCCTATCGAATTTTTGTGTTAACAGGATATAAACTTTTATGCACTTTGTTTCTTTTTCATACAACTTAGCTTTTTATATACACATATAGGAGTGAAGATGAACCGAGTCAAGCTATTGATGCTTGGGCTTGACTTGGGAAAAAATCAGATACTTAAGCTTTGCTCATTGATTTAAACGAGCCTGATCAAAAGCTTTGGCATGGCTTGATTTAAAAAAGCAAAGCCTGAACTTAGATTATTTAGCTCATTCATAAATTAATTATTTTTTTTTGGATTTTTTCCTGTAATTGTTTTTTAACTTGATCAATGGACGAAATGTGCTTAAAATGTGATATGTGCTTAAAATTGAAAAAAAAGAAGAAAAGATTATTACACTCATAATTTAGTAAACAAAGAAATTGTAACTGATTGACTATAACAAAAAAACCTTTTTCAACAAAGTTTAATCTACATATTTCCATAATCCATATTGGAACACACACATTACACAACTGAACTATTCATGAGCTTTAATGTCGAGCTTTTAAATATTAGGCTTGAGTCATTTCAATAATTAAGCACAATCTCAAGTTTGATTTTGTTTATTTAACTAAACAAATAAACCTAATGAATAATTAATGGGTTGAGTCCAGATAGTTTGACTCATTTACACCCCTACACACGTAAATGTATATTTCAACTGCAATGTGACTTCTGCTGTTTGCTCTCCGCTATATGAAGTAGCTGATAACTGGCTTTCTGCAATCCACAATTAATAACATTGAACATTATCCAATATATGGAGCTTGTGTGCTTGATTTTAATTGAATTCAGTGGTGGTTGTTGATCTACGAACGACTTCCTTGTGTCACGAAGTAACTAGAGCAGAAATGGATGCACTGTTTTCAATTCTATAGCATGAAGCTGATATTAGTCCAAATCTGAAACACTAGTACTTGTGATTTTGGATGATCTAGTTACTCATGGATAAATGAATCTCTAGTGTTTCTAATTTAATTTTCTTATTTGTTGCCGTTCTATTGCAATGTAGTTCTATTAATCCTAAAGGATTCTTAATTATTGGACTCTGATAAATGAAAGGGAGAATAACAGTTTAATAAGAGTAATTCACTAAGCTTGAGAATCTGTCAAGGACGAGTTTTGAACGTGTTTCCTTAAATTTTGATGAATAAACTGCTCTTCTCTGTATAACGTGTTCATGTGCCTCCTAATACTGTTTATGACACCTGTCACTGATACCCCTACCTGTTTTATTTACTTCTCTGTGCAGGCTGCAGAAAAGCAAAAATGATGCTGTCAGAATGATAAGCATAAGATTCAATTATTTGGCACGGTCATCCCCACTTCTATGTTTAGGTACTGAAATTACCGTTGTAATGATTCATCATTAGTGATCTGTCAACTGATCTTTGTGTATCCAGATATACTAATTAAGGAGTAGCATACTAGAGACGAATGTTCCCTGTAGAAATTTTCTGTCATTGTGTAGTTGGTCTTACAGAACTGTGACTGGTTCATGGGTGTAGAATTTTACAAAACAATGTGAAATTTCAATAACTGTACATTCTCTGACGCCAGCCTGAAGTTTTGTGTGATCTTGTCTGTGTTTCTTGTTGTGTTAAATGGTTGAAATTTAATAAAAACTGCATTAAAATGCCTTTTTGCTACACTACAGGCATGGTTTTTGAAGGTGAAATAGTTAATGAAAAACCTGACAATGCTATCTGGGAATGGATAAAAAGATACTATATGGCCTGAGCTTCAAAGTTCGTTACATAGTAGCTTAACTTATTTTTGATTAACAAAAGTATATCTTTTTGCACCACAGAATCTATGTTAATGAGTCTTGTTGATTTTTTAAACTAAGGTCCTTGGTTTGTCCATAAATTATGACAGTGGCAAAGTTGTGAACTTGGTTAGAAAAGGGTGATATGTTCTTGAGTGATATTGTTTTGTATGCGTGAATAAATTGTCTGAAAACTAAGTTGTTGGACATTTGGATTAGTCCATTTTTTTCTAAGTCTTGGGAAAGTTCCTTTTCCAATTTCTTATTGTGGATATGAATAAAATACAGCATCATTTTTAGGTTACATGGTTTCAAATTTTAAACTCTGCTCGGAAAATTGTTTTTGTTTTTACCTCCTTTGAATTCATGTTTGTTGTTTTCGGTTTAAGTGTACTTACTTCCTATTCGGTTCTGAACATATATTTGAGGAATATTGCCAAGTTGATTTAAGTAATGGGAAAAAATGACCACCTCCATAGCCTTCATCATTTTCCTGGAACCATTTCTGTTTGTTTTGAGGAATTCTACTCAAAGTAATAAGGTAGTGGCAACTGGTTTTGATATGGTTATTTAGCCTACGACTATATAGGGCATGTTTGAAACTGCTCTCTCCCTTCTCTACACATTCTGTGATATTTGATAGTGTGTGTGTACAGATGAAATTAATTCTTCCTAGTTTCATTTTATTTTTCCTTACTTCAGTTTAAGAAAGTGAAACAAAAGATGCCCAACTCTTTCTTAATGCTGTGTGTTTTTTTGCTTGATTCTTAAATTGATCCAGCCTTGATGATAAAATAGGGTAGAGACTAGAGAACCAAGTTTTCTTTTAAAAATATTAATCAAATCTGACAAATAGAAGTATCGAGTCATTGTAAAACATTTCCAGTTCTAAATAGGCAGAAGAGAGAGTTAGGAGTTGAATTATACGGATAGCTTGGTTTCTAGCAAACCATACTAAGAGAGTTGAGTATTAGTAACACATTTTCTATTTGTTAAAAATTATTTAGACTACAAAATCATGAAATATTCATTAAATAATATGGGGGACTACAAAGATTTGTAGTTTTCAATAATTTTAACAAATATGGGAGAGTGTGGTGCGTAAATGAGTGTGCTGGTATTTTTCTTCTAAGAAATAATTATTGTTATGTTTTAAGTTGATAACCAAAAGATTAGTTCCACAGAATATCAATGTATCTACTACAATGCTTAGAAACACTCGTGCCTTGATGATCGAATTGTATTAGGGAGGGTGTCACAGGTTTGACTAGGAATGTATATGTTAACACTAACTGATCTGTAACTGATTTTCTGTACTTAATTGATTCTCAGGAATCTGCAAACCTCTGGTGATATAAATCAAGAGAAATATCTTTTGTTGAAAACCACTAGCTGGAAATTGAATCAGTTGTGTGGTTTTAATGTCATCTGGGCTCTACGCCACATGCTGTTGGGTTACGAGCAGAGATAAAATCAATACTGCTTGCAAGCAGATGGATAGTCAGAAGCCATCGATTCCCAAATGGATTGCTTATAACTTCAGTGTCAGTTAAATCCTGTTTTCTGCTCTCTGTATGCAGCACTTAACGGGAATGGAACTCGGATTAAACCAGATTCTAAGACCACTTTTGGAAAAGCTCTTGTTCAAGGTGCAGGACTAAGCTCTGTATAGTGTAAATTTGATAGTATTAGACATTGCATTGGATAGAATAATACTTAGGACTATGCTTCACTCAGCCATCCATGTGTGCTAGAATAATAAATTGTTGTATAAAAAGACTAGAGCTTTAGAACGTGCTGTCAAGTACCGAGGCTTTCTGAAAGTACCTTTTTATACTGGTGTTTGCCACACGACTGCACAACATGATTGTTTTTTCTGCTTTGCTTTTCAAATAATCCATGAATTGAAGTATTAAAGACAAACCTGAAAGATGCAATACCAAATCGGCAACCTTTGGAAGTAAAGCAGAAGTGAAGAATTGCACTTGAGTCAGTGAAAGACTAGCTCCACGAGTTGATAATGGCCAGTGACCAATGAAAAATATAGCCATGCTTCTTTATAAGTATTTCGTGAACGCATGGGTGAACCAATCAGGTAGCTGGTTCAGTCAATGGCATTATTTAAATAATAATAATTTACAGTATTTTTTAACTCAACATTTAATTACTAATCTGATTTTTAAAAACGGGGGTTTGAAAATTTAGAGTTCTTTCTTAGACTTATTAATGGATTAACTTGTTTGACATGAAATTATAGATGATTCTCTCCTTTGTAATTAAATGATTTGCACATTCCATGTTGGCTAAGAGCAATAAAAGTAATTGGATTCCGATATCTACGGGTAGAAAGGACCACAAATCTCTTATTCTTTTATGATGCTAAAATATTGGTGGCAGAGACTTAGAGCACCATGTGGATGTGATCATAGATACTTTTCATTCCTTCTATATCTGGACAAAATGTTCATACTGACATATCCAAACTTTATTTATTTATCTTGAAAATGTGGATCATGACAGATTTAGCTTTCTAACAAACTAATTCATTTGGGTTTCAGGTAAAGTACTTGCCTTTGTAGATGTAGATAAACTTTTTTATATAATGAGATGTTAAACACATGTTCTCATCAAAAGCATCATCTTTGTTGTTTAGGAATAAAACTTTGTCTTAAAGCCTCCACCACACACCTGGTTTGAAACTAAGACATTAAAGCTTGCGTTAGAAGGTTAGTGGTGTTATTCGTTGGTGTCGTAGTGTGTTATAAAAGGTTTTTACCGATGATTTAGAAAATTAGCCTTTAGTAAACGTTGGATGATAAAGTTTTTTTTGCATCACTTGTGGTTCGCGAGGTACATGAAGCTTTGCTGGAAATATTATAAAAATGTTAAAATATGGTGTTCATTAATGTGAAATGTGTTGAAATTAATAAAATTCTATATTGAAAATTCAAGTGTGAGTGTAAGTTTCACGTTGAGTAAAAATGAAAAAGTTGATGAAAATCCATAAATTTATCACCTTAAGATTTTTGATTAAAAATGGTGTCAATCTCTTATGTGTGTGGGTTGAGTTTATGTCTCATTAATGTTAAATCTCCTTGGTGATCCTTTCTAAAAAGACCTAACAGTAGTATCAGAGTCTGGTCCTGTATTGAAAGTCTTTCTGATAGTGGGTCAGGTAAGCGTGTCCTGTTAAGAAGAACGGTGGTACGAAAAATGATTCTTGATAGTTAGTTTTAGGATCATCTTAAGGTTTTGGATTAAAAATAGTGTCAATCTCTTATATATGGGTTAGAATCATGTCTCATTTATGTTATATCTTTTCAATAACCTCTCTCAAAATACCCAACACTCTTCTACATTTCATTCTTTGCAAACTTATACGGTATATGTCTTTTAGGACAATTTATAAGTTTTTTTTTTTTTAATTTTTTTCTTTTTTTTTTTTTTTATTTATTTTAAAATTTTTTTTTTTTTTTTTGTCTCTGTATCCAACTTCTTCATCATTGAAAATATGTTTAATACGATGTTATGGGTTTGTCAAATGTGTAGCAACTTTACAAAACATACAGTGACAATATTGTATTTTAAGGTAGCTTTTTACATTGGTTATAATTTTAACCTGTGTTAAAATCTTATTTTTACAATAATTATAACTATAATTACTGTAAAAACTACAAGAAGAATATAGAAAACTTCTGCAGCAGAAAATAAACACCAAGAGAAAAGAGTATGAAGCACACATAGGAAAGTGAAAGAAAAAAAACAAACTAAGAGTGGGAAAAGAGTTATGTTTGGATCCATTCGCAGAAAACAGGGTCCCAATATTGTTACTTGGGTGTGTTTACATTTGTTTCCATTAACTCTTGCGGAAATAGATGATTAAAAAAAATAAGGGTCAAGAGGGTAGCTCCCAACTACCTGTATGATGAACTCTAATATTAATATGTGGCTTTCTTGTTTTTTATAAGTTTCTTCATTTCTTTCATACAAAATCATGAATATTATTAAGGTTTACACTTATCCAATATTTATATTTACACTATTATATAAAGAGGTTAACTTTTTGGTGTGCACATTTTTTTTTTAACTTCACTCTTTAATAAGTTTCTGTTTATCAATTTCTTTTTTAAAAATTTAACCATTCTTTTAATTTTTTTTTAAATTTAATATTTTTTTAAACTAAAATAATTATTCATAATAAAATATTACTGCAAAATAAACAAAATCTATAGTATTTTTAGTAGTATAATTAAAAATGTTACGGTGGCTAATACATAAAATATTTCTAAGTCCCTTCAAATCCACTTTTTTTTTTTTTTTTCATATTGTTAACGTCGGAAAGATCGAATCCACTTTAATTTTTTCATATTGTTAACGTCGGAAAGATGAAATCCAGACAATAGTTAAAACCAATTATACGTTCGAACGATGTCAAACCAAACACACTCGAAATCATAAAACGATTCCATAAGAAAAGACCAGACAATAGATGAAAAAGAAGACAAAAACAAAGTAGACATAAATGACACCGTGAAGCCAGAAAGAAATGACTCCATAGACATAATAAAGTGATTAAATGATATAAAAAGAATTTTATCACCTCCCACTATTTCACTATGGAATTAATTGAACCAAATGTAGACACTAAAGTAATACTCATTGGAGTAAATAATACATAATGAATCTAAATATGGTGTAATTTTGTTTCCACTCATTTTTTTTTTTCAGTTTTCTTCATGCTATTCGAGTTTGGTGATTTGGTCTCTCTTCAAGTGTACATGTTTTCCAAGATAAACAATTTCAAATTATTTAAAGAAACAAAAATTCCCTTTATATTTTTAAATAAATTTCTTAAAACAGTTTAAACAAACATAGCGTGGAATAGTTAATTTGATTTAACATTTCCACAAACATAAGGAGAGCTAGGCCAAATGCATATGATAAAGGAGTAAAGAAAGTTTAAATTATTGGTAACAAATTATGATCATCCATAACTATATGTTTAGAGGACACAAAACGTCATTAAGGTGAATTATATTTGAATTTATTGTTTCCCTCAACACAGCAAGCCCAACCTGAAGTATGGGTTAAAAGCATAGCATTTTGGTACCCACACCAACGTGCATTAACATTAATGATAATATTTATACATATTCACCAAACATTGCGAAGAATAATAATAGGTTGGTCCCAGATATTTTATGTGTTACCATAAGTGGTGGATTAAAGTGAAAAAAACTATGATGAAAAGTTGAACATGATTTTTGAATTATTATTTTTGGAACTTGATTTATTTTGATTTTATTTTAATTTTTCAATTTCAATTTGGTGCTATGGTATGGCCCAACGAAGTGAAGGCCTAACCTAAAGGAAACGGAACGCGAGCGAGCGAACAGTGTTCTGTGTTGGATAATTGAGGTTGTGAACAGTGTGGGAAGTGAGAGAGGGTTGTTTCTTTGCTGGCAGAACAAAAAGTTATTTGTATTGTTTTGCGGGTGTGCTCCAGAGCGAACCTTGTTGAAGCTGTTGCGTTTCGTTTAAAAGCGGTGTCGTTCTCTTTCTCTCTTTGTTGCGCCCACAAATATTCCAAAAACCTCTCTCTCTCTCTCTGTGATTGAACTCAATTCGCGGGGGGCGGATTCCGGTGGCGATGGCAGCGGCGGCGGCGACTCCATCGTGGCAGCCTCAGGAGCAAGGGTTCAAGGAGATCTGCGGCCTCCTCGAGCAGCAGATTTCGCATTCTTCGTCCGCCGATAAGGCTCAGATTTGGCAACACCTTCAGCGCTACTCGCACCTTCCTGACTTCAACAATTACCTCGCCTTCATCTTCTCCCGTGCCGAGGTATTCCTTCGCCAATTTCGGCTTCACTTTTCTACTGCTATTGTCTCTGCTCCGTCGAAACGCCGCTTTTCGTATGTGCTTTGCTTGCATCTATGTGCAAGAGTGAGGATCGCCTTGCGTGGTTTTGGTCTGATTATGTCTGCGTTATGCGGAGCTCTTGTCGTAGTGTATTTGTGCTTGATTTGATTGTTCTGAGTGAAATCTGCTGGACTTGATGAAGGTGACGCTCCAGCGAGTTTTATTATCTGTTTAGTATTACTTTATTTTTTTAATTTTTTTGTCTGTTGCTTTAACTTTGTTAATATGCACTGATCGGTTAATGATACGACACTAGAAAACACTTTTGTTTGTTTTTTAGTGTCTCTTAACTGGTTTTACGATATGTTGTAGTATGTTTGGTTTTTGTCAAGTTTTCTGGAAAATCGTATCAAATTTCCAATTTAACAGTGAAGCAACTTTGTGAAGTTTGACTTTTTCTATGTTTGTTACGTGCGTTATGCGTTTTCAATGCGAAACAAAATACTATCAGGGTGTCTGGAATCACATCTAAAAAGGTTAGAATGCCAGATGTTTTAAAACTGTTCAAGTGGTTCTTGGAAATATTTGATAAGACTTTATTTGTTTATTTATTTATAAAACCACATATGGTGTGGCAGTTGTGCTTCAAGTGATGTTGCATTGATAATAATGGTGCTGTGGTGATTTTCAATTGACCAGGGAAAATCAGTGGAAGTTCGTCAGGCTGCAGGGTTATACCTGAAGAATAACCTCAGAAATGCGTATAAATCTATGCAACCTGCCTACCAACAGTATGTGAAATCGGAGTTGCTGCCTTGTCTTGGTGCAGCCGATAAGCACATAAGGTCTACGACAGGAACTATTATTAGTGTTGTTGTTGAAATAGGAGGAGTTGTTGGGTGGCCTGAATTGTTGCAAGCCCTCGTAACTTGCTTGGACAGCAACGATCTAAATCACATGGAAGGTGCAATGGATGCATTATCCAAGGTCGGTTTTCCATTTTAGATTCAGTATGTTATTCTTAAATTATAATTCTGGCTAAAATAAAATCTTCAAAGAAAATGCAAGTACTTTCATTATATGAATTGGTGCTAATACTGAGATCCCTGTAGAGAAAGGAGATAAGTTTGTTATTATTTTATAAAGAAGGATTTTTATTATAATGTGAGAATAGAAACAGAGGTAAGGAGGATTCTAGGAATCTTCCTTGGAGAAATGCCTACAAAATTATCTAAATCAAAGCAAGTTACACGTAAGCATGGACCCTCGATTGGATTTTTCTCAAACAGTAATTGAATGGTTGGGTAATTAACTGTTGGATCGAATAAAGTCCAGCTACTCACGTCTATTGAGTTGTAGTAGAGTGCTTCCCACCATTTTCTAACAACTCGATCATCTACATGTTTTAGTCACGACAAAATAAACAGACATCTGTAAAGAAGATAAATAAGACATCAAGTGCCATGTTTTTATTGCACTTGTGGTTACATGAATGTGTTTGGACACGCCACATGTACTTCTCTGGAACTTCTGTGGGATATATCTCTTTGGAAAGGGGGAGGGGCAGTGGAGAATATTAAAGTACTAAGTGGGGTTCAATCAACACGAATGGGAGATCTTGAAGGGGCTAGAATAAGTGTTTTTTAAATTTGGAATTGTGATATCAGGAATGATTATGTATTATACATTATCTTTTATATATAAAAAAATATAACATCTAATGTTTAATATCCTTTGCTATTGTACTATTAAATTTTTGGAAAGTTTTTGTGTTCAACCCATTGTAGTGTTTGACTTTTTGCTACTCAAATAAGTGGTTAACCTTTAAAGAGCATTTGAGGGCGGGTGGGCTGGGTCAATAGGTTGTAGAATGTGGTACAGAGTGTCCATATAGATGGAGATTTGAGTTTATATAGATTAGGGTTTTAGCATTGGTGGACTTATTGCATTGCAGTGTCAATGACATTAGAAAATTTCCTTCTATTTTCCTTTTAGATTGGGTTTGACCTATGTTAATTCAGTGTATTTATCCCTCTATTTTCTCTATTTACACCTGGTTATAATAGTAACTGGAAAAAAATTGGAAGTAATTACTCAAATTATAGAAATAGTGTACTTAGTATGCCCCCCATTAATTTTTTATGCAATTGATATATTTCTGTACTGTTTCCTGTTTTATTAATAATCCCTGTTTGTATTATTGCTGTGACTTCTGTGATTGTAACAAATGAGGGTAAAAAAACTTTGATGTAAAAATGTGATAAAAGATAATGATCATTCGGATGAGACTTAATCTGATGTGGGAATCCCGTGTTTCTGTACCAAATCCATTTTCTTTCAGGTTTGATGGAAGCTTTGATATTGGTTATAGCATCTAGCATGTATCTTTCATGGACCCATGAAAACATCATAATCAGGGTTGCCAAAATAGGAAGTCTTAATTGTGTATTTGGTTGTCTTAGCTTTGTTAAAATCTGATTGTTATCCATTGTTTCTTTTCCTGCAACGTTAACCTCATGCTTTTTGAACTGGTGCAATGAAATCCTAATCACACTGATGCTTGAATGGCATAAAATGTGATGATGTGACGCCTCTTCATGATTTTACTTAGTTGAAGATAGTGTGGCACAATCAATTTCAATCTGATAGATGTAGGGGACTTAAGTTGCACCAGTTTTGGGAATTACAAGGTAACCTTGTTGCAATTAAAAAACTGAGGGGATGAAAATTGAACTTTACTAAAATTAATGAAATCAATGTGTTATTGAGCAAAAAAAAAAAATAATAAAAGAGAAGTGTCATATATGTATATTTTTCTCAATCTCCTTTTGCTAACCATCTCCCTTCCTTCTTCCCATGATGCCAACTCAAAAAAAAAAAAGAGAGTAAGGATTCGTTGGTGGGTAAAGACTGGAACAATCTTGTTCCTTTTTGAATTTTTCATGCAAATAAAGTTCTTGATTTTTTTATCTCTGATTTGGTTGATTTAAAATTATGGAATGACAATTTGTATCTACTATTATTTTAAAAGGCTAGAGAAAGTGCAGTCTTGGCAACTGATTCTTAATATTTCATAGCATTTGTTTCTAGCAGTACCTTTTTAACATTTCATTTTTTTACCGTGCATGAAGATTTGTGAAGATATTCCTCAATATCTTGATTCTGATGTACCGGGTTTAGCAGAACGCCCTATTAACATATTTCTTCCTAGATTATTTCGGGTAACATCAGTTTTTCCTTTTGATAATTGTTTTATTTCACTTCTTATTCTTGTATCCTCCAACTGTGTATTCTTTTTTTTCTTTTTTGTGTCAGTTTTTCCAATCTCCTCATGCTTCATTGAGAAAGCTATCACTTGGTTCCGTAAATCAGTACATCATGTTAATGCCTTCTGTAAGTGTATTATGTCTCAGTTCTCTGGTTATTAAAGAACTACTGAAGTTTGCAATTTGTAATAGTCTTAATTGTTTTGTGAAGGCTCTATATGTATCCATGGATCAATATCTTCAAGGTTTGTTTATTCTCTCAAATGATCCTTCTGCTGAAGTGAGGAAGTTGGTGAGTTCTTAATTCTTTATATGCATATATATGTAACTCGAATAAAGTTTATATTTTTCTTTTTCCATTATTGCTTCATTAGTGAATTACTCAATGCTCCTTTTCCAAATCCAGCTGCTGGTTTGAATTGCTAGTAATTGAAGGCTTCGGTCTATTGACTCTGCCTTCTGCTCACTGTGTATTCTTTTGTTTTACACATCAATTATTTTGATGACCTTTACTGAGTAAAGGCTAGATCCTGTTTGTGTTTTCTTGTAATTTCTGATAGATTTTGCAAGGAATTTCATTAACTTTTTTATGTCAAATTTAGTTATAACTATTTTTTAGTAATGTTGGAATCAATTGAAATCATCCTAGTTGCTACTCATGACCAGGTTTGCGCAGCATTTGTTCAGCTAATTGAAGTCCGACCATCTTTCTTGGAGGTGAGCATTTTGCTATGGTTCATTTTAGTTTTTCAAGTTAACTGGATGTTCTTATATTTTCAAGATTTTTCACATTGCAGTGGTTTATCTGTTTTTTTCATTCTGTCACACTATATCTGGTTGGTTGTTTACTTGTTTGAGTAAGTAGAGGTCATTAAGAAATCACGAAATCAGAATGTATGGCATTGTTTTATATACTTATCTCGATTTTATTATATGCATTTGTAATTTTTCAACTAGTTGAACAAGCAAGCACCAAGTGTTATTTCTTTAAAATTAATGTTATTTCTATCTGCTCTTTCTTATCTAATGCAATTATTAATTCACTGCAGCCACATTTAAGGAATGTGATTGAATACATGTTACAAGTCAACAAGGACACAGATGAAGAAGTAGCCCTCGAAGCCTGTGAATTTTGGTACTATATGTATTTGGATGTTATTTTCTTGATGGTACAACTAGTAGCTGGAGTTCATCATGTAGCTTCTAGATGTTTTAATCACAACCAAAATAATAAACTTATTTAGGTGTACTTTGTTTCATTGTGTTACTTGCTTTTCTCTTACTAGGAGGAGGGGTTTCAGGTGGTTGTAATGTATTCTAATTTGAGACATGCAAGTTCAAGTCATACTGTTGTCTAGCAATGTATGTTTTCTGTTGTTGGATATTAAGATGGCATATGCAGAATCAATCAATTTATTGTTTCTAAAATCAGCACGCTGAGGCAAATAAGAGTTCTAAGTTCAAGTCATACTGTTGTCTAGCAATGTATGTTTTCTGTTGTTGGATATTAAGATGGCATATGCAGAATCAATCAATTTATTGTTTCTAAAATCAGCACGCTGAGGCAAATAAGAGTTCTATGTATCTATTATGTAGTATGCTATAGTCTTTGTTAAGCTTATTTAAAATTTCAAACTTTACTAAAACTCTATCTTTCTTAAATCCTGGGATTTTTTGCTATTTTGCTTCTTTTATTTTATAATGATTTCTGTTGCAGGTCTGCTTATTGTGATGCTCAACTGCCGCCAGAAAACTTGAGAGAATTCTTGCCTCGTCTTATTCCAGTAAATCAAATTATACACATCCTCTTTTGTAATTGTATTGTATCCCTGTGTAATATTGGAATTTGAAGTTCATTTGTTGCATCCATGTAGGTATTGCTCTCAAACATGGCTTATGCAGATGATGATGAGTCACTTATTGAAGCCGAGGTTTTGTTTTGGATTGATTAGTGTTTAGAGGTGGATTGGGACTAATTCTTGTTTGTAACATCATTTGTTTGAATTCTTTTTCCAGGAAGACGGTTCTCAACCTGATCGGGATCAGGTCTGGTTGTTTATTAGTTTACTTACTGGGTTTTCTTTAGTTTGAGACCATCAGATTTCTAATTTTATTTCTTTTTCACCATAGGATCTTAAGCCTCGATTTCATGCATCAAGATTTCATGGATCAGATGAAGTAGAAGATGACGTATGTTGTACTTGCTCTATTGTTTTGTTATTCTTATTATTTGATTAATCCTATTTCCCTTATTTAATAGGGTTTATGTAGCTTTTGAAAGATGAGCGTCAAAAAATGCTTTGCAATTTGAAGTCACAATTTTTATTTTTCATATTTATAGGATGATGATGTTGTCAACACATGGAATTTACGGAAATGCAGTGCAGCCGCTCTTGATATTCTTTCAAATGTGTTTGGAGACGAGATTCTTCCAACACTTATGCCTATTGTTGAGGTGATTTACACTTCTTGTGATAATTTTCTATATCATAGTGGCTAAGAATGAGTAACAGTCAAACTAGTGCTCTATTAATTAAAGTCAGACCAGGCATAATGGTAATGGGTGAGACATAGGTGTATATATGTAAGACATCAACTATTTTATGATGCTAATTTCTCCACATGCCTTATTTTAATTTTTGTGTGGATATACTAAAGGTTAAGAGAATTTGTGCAGGCTAAGTTGTCTGCTGGTGGGGATGATGCTTGGAAAGAACGGGAAGCTGCTGTCCTGGCCCTTGGTGCGATAGGTGAAGGGTGCATCAATGGTCTTTATCCTCATCTGTTGGAGGTATTTTCTGTTTTTTTGGTTCTGATTACTCAATCCAAAAGCAACTGGTTTGATTGCCGGAAAAATTGTTGAGCTTGTTTTAAAAATTTGATTAATGTATGCTTGAACGATTGTGTAACTTAATGTATGCATGAATCTGTCTTTGAATATGTCATTAATATTGATATTGTATTTTAGAGTTATTCAGAGTATCTAATATTATCTAATTGTATCCTTAAATCTTTATCACTTACGGCTACTTCCTCTATTTTCTTAGTTTCCAAGTTTCCTAATATCTCATAATTTGTTTCTTTGTTATTGTTAGGTTAGGATCAACATTAGTAAAAGTAATGGTTAGCACTCTATGATTTACATGCATTGCAGTTCATCTTATTGTAATACATCACATAAGACTAGTAAATGTTATTCAAAGTATCTTTCTTTCTATTCCCTCCCTTTTATACCTAAAGCCCCATTGGTTTGTGCATGTTTGTGTCTTGCTTCTCTAGCTGCACAATATCTTTTATTATTTACTAGTTTTCAAAAAATATGACAACTTCTAGAACCATTCAAGCTTTGCGAATTACATAGTGCAATCTTTCCTTTTTCCCCTTTTGTAGTGATCTATTCCTTATGTTCAATTATTCAATCACTGTGAGTTAATTATGATACTGTCTGGATGAGGTGTAATTTACAACTCATGTTCAATGTTGTTAAAATTGCAATCTAGATTGTAAGTTTGCATGGTCTTACTATCTTTCCTCCCTGTCCTGATCTGGATCACATCTGAAATCACAAATTGGTAAGATTGTAATGAGATCATACAAGTTAGTCAACTTAAGATTTCGGCACTGTAACTAAAAATAATAATTTCCACATTTCTGCTTTTTTATTGCCTGAGAAAATTCTAATCATAGGATTAAATAAAAAAAGTATCAAATATCTGTCTTGAAGCATTCTTCACCATCTTGTAAGTCCCTCTCTTGGATCTTATGGTTATAAAATGTTAGTTTTTAAGTTTGCTTTAATGTTCTTGTTTATAGATCCTCTCCTCTTTTTTCTGTGTTAGTATATATTTGTATATTTTACATTTTGGTAAGATCATATAATCCTTGTTACAATTCTACATTCCTACGTTTTTGAGATCTTGCAACACCCATTTCGATCCTGAGTAGAATCTCAATCTTGACTACATTATTGATACTGAAAAAAGAAAAATGTTTTGTCACTATGAAATGAATGCTAATGTCGAGTTTTGGAGTTATGGTCATGCAACATTAGTTTTCGGTTAGCTTTACTGTTCTTATTTATAGTTTTCCCCTTTTTTTCCTATGTGTGTGTGTGTGTGTATTAATATAATATTCATTTTATTAAGATCCTATATCCTTGTTACAATCTTACATTCCAACATTTTAAGATCTTGCAACCACCTTTGGGTCCTATTTAGAATCTTAATCTTGACAACATTATTATTATTATTGACACTGAAAGGAAAATGTTTCTCTGACAACATTTTTGTTAATTTTAATGTGGCCCTTACTTCTTACTAATTCAGATTTTTGCACTATTCTTTATTTATAGATTGTGGCCTTTCTTATCCCGCTTCTAGATGATAAGTTTCCTCTAATACGAAGTATTTCATGCTGGACACTATCTCGGTTTAGCAAATTTATTGTTCAGGTATAAAAGCACTTTTTTCCTCTTATGCTATTGCACTGTTATGATTTTTTTTTTGGTACTGATACTTTTACAGTCCTATAAATTTATGTACTTTTGAATATTTTGATCATTTGGATAAAGTTATTTTAATCCTAAATACCAATTGCTACAAATTCCTAATTATTAAATTTACTAAATATATCTCAATATCTTGTTACTATTTGGTATATATTTCTAATCTATATTAATGTTACATTCTCTATTCCTGATATTATTATAACTAATTATTTTAATATGCTCCATCACTTTCATATTTGTGTATTAAATATTCAAGTTTGAACTTATAGATGTTGTAATGTGAGGAGTTTCAAGTTTGTAGATATACCTAATCTTGCACCAGTCTCAAAGGATATTGATCCACAGGAATATTGTATGTTTCCAGATAATTGTAAAATTTCAAAACAACGAGTGGATATTATATATAAGATCTATATGAACTGATGTTTAAGTTTAGCCATGCAAGGATATTGAGCAATTTACTGTGTAATTTTGTTTGAGTTTGAATTTTGTGTGTTTTAGGGTATTGGACATCCTAAAGGCTATGAACAGTTTGATAATGTTCTTATGGGGCTTCTACGAAGAATTTTGGATGACAATAAGCGGGTACAAGAGGCTGCTTGTTCAGCTTTTGCAACCCTGGAAGAGGTTCTGACTACAATTTCTGTTCATTTACCCTTAATGAATTGATCAAATTACTTCATATATTTTAAATTTATACAAGTCTTAAATTTGGTTAACCAAACTTATGATAGGAGGCTGCTGAAGAGTTGGCACCGCGCCTGGAAATTATACTGAAGCACCTAATGACTGCATTTGGGAAATATCAAGTGATTTCCTGACCTTAATAATAGTTAATACATAATATTTGTGTTTTGTTTCTTGTGTAAGGAATCATGTTTCGATGAACATTAGCTCTGTATTGTGCTACATTTCCCATCATTACGTGTATGCTTAGACATTATTAACTGTAGTCTATTGTTCTAAATTGCAGCGGCGAAACCTAAGAATTGTATATGATGCAATTGGAACTCTAGCTGAAGCTGTTGGGGGAGAGTTGAATCAGGTATACTAATTTTTAGCAGTAATCCATTCCATGGATGGACAATCAAAGTACTTCTTTAAACTGATTTTTCTTTTTTTCTCATGGTCTATTACCGATATTCTCTCCCTTTTGCTTCAAGAGACATTTCTTTACCTTGTGTATTTCTCCTTGCTTTGCAGCCTGCTTATCTTGAGATTCTAATGCCACCATTAATTGAGAAGTGGCAGCAACTTTCAAATTCAGACAAAGATCTTTTTCCACTCTTGGAATGCTTTACGTCAATAGCACATGTACGGATATTGTTTTTCCACTTTCTTATGTATTAAAAAGTGTTTTTCAGTTTTGTTGTCATCTACTGTTCATAACATTTATTATGAGTGTGCATGTTTGAACTTTGAATGAGTTTGCTGGTAGACTTGTAAACCGTGGGTTGTTCTTTAACGACATTTCCCTACTTATTTGTCAACAAATATTCCGCAGTAGCTAATTGAAGGTTATGAAGCTGTTGAACTGGCAATGTGCAGTATATCCTCTTGACAGTATTGGCACAATGCAGAAGGCACTTGTCTATGCATTCAATTTCATTTGAAACAGCTGAAGCTCATCTTATTTTTGAACTTCCTAAAAGCTTGCTTGTAAATTTGATACAGCTTAGGGGATTTTATTTATGTTGCTAAGAAGTCTACTTCAAATTTAATTCCAAATGAAGTTTCAAATCATGTATTATTATAAACTCATAGGCTTATGCTGGAAGTTGGGAGTTAGGTTATCATTCTGATTCTCATGTTAATAAATGCACGGGATTTCGGGAAAGTATTGATATAATTTGAAATTTTTGTTTGGTATGTTTTTTCTTGCTCCTAATGCGGTGCTCAACTGGTGCAGGCTCTTGGTACTGGTTTCACTCAATTTGCTGAACCTGTATTTAGGAGGTGCATAGATATAATCCAGACCCAACAGTTTGCTAAGGTTCTAGTTACTTTTGCTCAAATATCTCTTAACATCTAGTTTGCACTATATCCTGTTTAAAAACTAAAGTGTTGGTTGTTTCCTAGGTATTGTCTGACATTTCATTTGTCACGTTGTTAGTGCTACAAGTTTTTTCCTTCTTAATCTCACATTCAAATGATAATCTACCATGTTTTCTCATTAGTACTGTGGTACACACACGCACATATATATATATATATATATATATATATATATATTTTTGACATTTTAAGGTTTAGGTATTTAGACAAATTGCATATTATTATTGACTTGATATGAGGAAACCTACAGTGATATGCCTTATACCAATAATCATAACTAAATAAGGTAACAAATCATAAGATATAAGGAACATGTGAACTGACAAAATAGGGAAACTACTACGTAGAAATATTTTTTAAGATAGTCTAAATTGTTTTTGGATATGATATTTGATATTACATGATATTCTAGCGGTGTGAACTAATCAAATGAACACTACTTAGAGGTTGCTGTTATCTCTTGTGTATATTTTTCTTTTATTCAGAACTCAAGTGCTACTAGTCATGCTATATATGTTGACAGGTATCCAATATACACATAAACCTAAAAAAGTGTCAAATGTTGTTATTATGTTCTATACTTGTGTTTGTTATCAAATTAATGTTTGCATATGCTGTTTGGTTCTAAAAAAGTATTTCATTGACCACCTTTATTTATGATCTGTCCAACAAACTACTCTATAGCTACTTAACCAATAAGGTCCGATTTTGAAATTTATTTTATCTTCCAACAAGTTAAATGTATTTTATTTCAGGCTGATTCTACCACAACTGGGGTTCAGTATGACAAGGAGTTCATTGTATGCTCTCTTGATTTGCTTTCTGGACTAGCAGAGGGTCTTGGCAGTGGAATAGAGAGTTTGGTACTCATCCAAAACTTATATTTTCTAGATATGAATGAAATAGTTTGCATCAATTTACATAATGGGAGCTTTTTTTAGCTTAGAATATGGTGCAATTTCTCCTTAATATTCTTCTTCATATCACGTGCATTAGTTGTTAAACTAGTTCTTTAAATTTTAATTCCGAAACAGTTCAATGGTTTGCTATTAGTCCACCTTTTTTACCTGTTTTGTGTAAAATATGTCGTTTTGTATTCAGGAACATACTTGTCTTTTTTTAAATATTGTTTTTTCGTTTAATGATTGGGCTTTTACAACATTAGAAACATCTATTTATTTATTATTTATATTTGTGCAGCATTTTGATCAGTTTTCTCTAATTAAAGAGTTAATGTTTTTTGGGGACATAAAGCCTGCTGGATTATCTAAAAAACATCAATATGACCATAAAGTTTGCCTTTTTAAACATATTCGTGAATTTATGGTGGTGCTTTCTAAGAAACCTGGAGGCATGAACACTAGTTTGTTTCTTAGCATGATATTATCTTTTCTCTACAAAACAAAATCTACTTCTTTAGAACAAATCAATGTTAAACTAAAGGCATATTTTCATAGAAATTGCAACTTGTGCTATTCCTAAAAGGCCCTTGCCACCAAAAAACCTGCAATCCCTCTTGGTATGTAAAACTTGAAATGGACATCAATTCTGTCTTCGAAAGTTTCCTTTATATGAGTTTTTGAGATTATCTTGATGTACCCCATTTGGCAGGTTGCACAATGTTCTCTGAGAGATCTACTTCTGCATTGTTGTATGGATGATGCTTCTGATGTTCGACAAAGTGCCTTTGCCTTACTTGGAGACCTGGCACGAGTAAGTTGAATGTGTGCCTTCATGCATTACACTGAAGCGCACATAGCCATAAACTGTTCCTTGTCCTGTTGTATTTTGGAAGTAAATTAACTTTTTGAAGTTATCAGTTTTCTTTATTTAGGGTTGGTTAAGGAGGGGATTGGGTGGAAGTAAGTCTGGGTCTCTACCCAAACATTTATTTTTATATTGTGGGGTGGCAGGGATTTTCTTTGGACTGTATCATAGTTGATGGGATTCTGACAATGGTAATTTTGGCTAGGTGTGCCCTGTTCATTTGCACCCTCGTTTGTCTGAGTTTCTTGAGGCTGCAGCCAAACAGCTGGTATGTATGTGCCTGATACAAATTTGTTTGTAGGTTGCATTTATTTGGCCATTTTATTCTAATAGTGTCTGGTGTGCAGGAGATTTCTAAGGTAAAGGAGGCCATTTCAGTAGCAAATAATGCATGCTGGGCGATTGGAGAATTAGCCGTTAAGGTATGTCATTTTAATGTCGCTTTCTGATAAAATGATAGAAGAATATGCAAAATAGAATCTTATTTGGAATTTGGTTTGAATGATATAGTTATAAGTTGTTATTATTAGGATAATTTCTGGTTTAGAATCTGTTTAGACTGCAATGAATATTGTGATTATTAAACGTTAGCCATACGCCAAAAATGATGTATATGTATGGACACGGTAGAGAAGCCTCAGAACAAGCAGCTGGTCTTCAACATTGTAACTCACTCTAGTTTGCCCCAATCTGCTCAGTTCTAGGTGTCGAACCTTGTAAATATTTTTGACACTTCTCTCCAATTTTAAAAAAATGCAAAAAAGAAACTGTAAAGTCGTTGAGAACCAGGTTATGCACAACCGGACTGGCTTTTTTGTGACCTGGCATATGCCCAGATTCACAATTCCCGTGATCTAGATGCAACTCAAGCGATTCTGAGTGCAACCTGAGTTGAAAATTAACACACCTTACTTTCTCTAGGTGGCTTTAGGAATCATGTTGAATTGCTATACAAATTATGATTGTTTCAGTTATAATAACTATGCAAGCAACTAGCATGTTAACTACATCTCTAACAAAGTTACAGGTTGTTATCATGAATGTTCATTTCTTGAACATAAATTTCCTCTAACATGTTCTTTATGAATTATATTCATCTGGTAGCTTGAATTCCGACTTCTGTCCTTGTTTTTCTGAAAATTCCTATCCGTATGCATGTTTAAGTATCTGACTATCTTGGTTTGTTGTGACATAAGAATTAGGTTGTTTATGACCTATTTCATCCCATCACCCAATAGAGTTAATGTTAATTTTGACGGGTTTGGATTTTGAAAATGAGACCCAATGTGATTTGAGGACAGACTAAAGTTAAACTTCAAGTCCTCTACCTAATTCAGTTTCCTATATTTTTTAGAAGCGTGCTTTTTTAATAGTCATGTATTAATATGATTTCTTAACTCACTGGATAATATTATTTTTACTTAAACATATTTTTAAAAAGTACTATATGATACACCCTAACTTTTGTTTTATACTTCTGCTAAACCAAACTGTTTCATTATTTGGTTTTTTGATTGGACGGGGTTCAGGTTAAATAAATAACCCATCAAAATTGCAGGTCAGTTATGGCAGATAAAACCATCTCACAACACAAACATTCTTAGTTGCGATGAGACTTATGTTGTAGGTTCTTGACAGATAATTTTACCTATATGCTTGTAGTATTTTACAGCTTTGTATATTTTGATCATTCATGTTTCTGTTTGACGACATGAACATTAAATATTTGAATTTTGAAAAGCTTTTTTTCAATCTTAATCTCTCCAACTCCAGAATAAAAAATGGAGCACTGTGTAAAATTACAAGTCCTGATTGAGTATTGGAGTAGATTCCGCTGACATGGTCTTGTTGTTTTGCTAAATATTATGCAACATTACATCTAGTCTGACGTCTTTGTTTTTCAAGGTTGTTCTTCCCTCATTGGTTTGATTTTCATGTTTCGGATATTGGTAGTAGTGTGAATAGCTTATGACATTAGCTATACCATGTCATATTTTATTTATTTTGTCTAAAATCAGTCTTTTGAATTTCAGGTTCGTCAAGAAATTTCTCCTGTTGTCATGACAGTAATTTCATCCCTGGTTCCCATTCTTCAGCACGCGGAGGTCACTATCATTTTTCGTTCTTCAATTATAATTTTGATCATGTTTAGTTGCTGATTGTGTTTTGCTGTTTATAGGGACTCAACAAGTCACTTATAGAGAATAGTGCAATAACACTGGGGAGGCTTGCGTGGGTCTGTCCAGAGCTTGTATCACCACATATGGAGCATTTCATGCAATCCTGGTGCACTGCTTTGTCAATGTATGTTGTTGTAGTACTGACCTTCAGACGAGCACATAACAAATATCTCCAGTTCTCTTCAGTTGCTGCATTAAAAAATGTTTTCAAAATCATATATGCTTTTGCAATTTTTAGTGCACATGATAAATTGTATTCCTATTCATTATAGAAGTTTGCGGCTCATTTATTGTTTTCCTTTTCATTTCATCTTATTAGATGTTTAGGTTGGGCTTGAGGATTCAAAACATAGTGTATTCAACTAAGTTGAGAAATTGGTTATAGTACTGTTCCCTTGGTAGTGTGATCTGTTCAGTTTCAGAGGGTGGTGACTGGGATTGTAGATGAATATTTTTTTTTTTTTTCATTAAAAGATATGTGGAGAAGATCTGATGAGTGACCTAAAAAGCAGTTGAGATGCATAATCTTTACTTTAATGACATTAAAATAGTAAATAAATTTGAGCAATCTCCCTATTATGTGCAATTCACTTTTCCCTTAGAAATTGTAATAACTTTTTTTTTTTATAAAACCTCTTCTGTGAACTATGTTTCTATTCCGACACAATAAAAATAAAGCTTCATCATAAATCTGATATTGTGGTAGTTATTTTACCGTCAAATACTTATATTGAGTATACCATTTAATGTGTTAACAGTTGACAATTCCTTGGGAGAATAAATGGTATTGATGACACAATCATTTGATTGTGTTAGAGACATTTTCTAGCTTTAAGAGCTCAATGTCCAGTATTATAATAAAGATCTTAGAGAATACTTGTCTGAGAACTTAGAATAGTCAACGTAGTGCATGCAATCCTGTATTTATTTAAATATTTGAAATCCATGGATAAAGGAGAGTAATCATTATCTCAACATTCACACTTTACAAATTGAACATGATTTTAGATGACCACAGTTTCATTCTAGGTTGTTACCTTGTATACTGATTTCTCTTTGATGATTTTTTTGCAGGATACGAGATGATGTTGAGAAAGAGGATGCTTTTAGAGGCCTATGTGCTATGGTAATCTCCTATTCGCACTAAAATTTTAGATGTAGAATTGTAATGTAATTGGTATCTCACACTTGGTTTCAGGTCAAAGCTAATCCTTCTGGAGCTCTAAGTTCGCTTGTTTACATGTGCAAAGCGATTGCAAGTTGGCATGTATGGTTTAATCGTCAGTATGGTCATCTTAAAACTTAAAAATTGCTTTAAGGGTTTTGTAATATAACTGCTTTTGTTAACGTCTATAGGAAATACGGAGTGAAGATTTACACAATGAAGTCTGCCAGGTCTTGCATGGGTATAAACAGGTTAGTGTTTCTTCACTTTAAAGCACACATCTACCTTTTGGGTAATCTTATGTTTAAGTTATAGCTGCAATACTCTGCTCATGATAATCGAACTACAATCTTATGTTTATGTTGTAGATGCTTCGCAATGGAGCATGGGATCAGTGTATGTCTGCTTTGGAACCTCCAGTAAAAGAAAAGCTTTCAAAATATCAAGTATAATTTGTGTGAGCTTTTGTATCTTCTGCGTTGACCTTGTTGGTCGTTGTGTGTTGAAAAGCAATATTGGAGTCCGGATTCATATGAAGCAGGAGCTTAGTCTGGGTCCAAGTTTCCAGACAGGGTAGCAGTACTTGTACAATTCGTTTGAGCTTGATGATTACAAGCAGTTCCACAAGTCTCGAGATCTGATTTGATGGAGTTTCCCATGAGAAATGTACAGGGGAATGATGACTTTCAACCTTTAGAAATGCTTGATTCTTTGTTGTCTTTATAGTTAAAGCCTTAATTAAAGGCTAGGAGTTTTATTCAACCCTTGTGCTCGTCGCCACAGTTTTTCAATTTCTATAGTTCAAGTTGATAGGTTGTGTCTTGGTTACACAGTTTTGTACCACCAGAGAGGGAGGGGAGGGGTATATGATCTGGCTCGTAGTTTCCAGAGTATTTAGTTTGTTAAATTGTTTGTAAGATGTAACTTGGAAACCGATTTCGACGGTTTTGCCTTAGGCAGCACATCATTTAAATTTTGATTGGGACAATAATTATTTAAATTTGTGCATGCGTCCGTGTCTTTATTTTTATGCTTTCATCCCATGGGAAAAAAATCTTATGTTGTCGATGCCCCTAAAGCTATTTAATGTCTACAGTAGCTGTTGTAATTGTAGGTTAAGAATAATTTTGATTCGAACTGCTCCAATGCACCCCCTTTTTTCTTTCAGCGTGAAGGTCGACGTGTGACGAAAGAAGAAAGAAATTTAAGAATTTTAATATATTTTTATTCATTGTGAAGATGGGATAATATACTTTATGGGGTGCAGGAAAAAAAAAGCTTGCAGGAAGAAATGCTCTTTTATTCACTTGGTGATTTTTAGCTTTCACTGTGTGACCCTTGACAATATTAGTGTTTTCTAATTGAAGACCTAGTTTTTTTTTTTTTACAAATTTCTCTTGATTTATATACCCTTGGTTCCCCCATTTTTCCTTCATCTTTTTTCATTTGTCTAAAGAGCCCATCTATACTGAAGGGCATCACTCGGTTGAAGATCACAAGTTCAACCCATATCCTTGCTCAAGGAAATACCGCTTGAACCAACTTCCTTTTTCTCCGTAGAATGCTGTTTTCAAATCGCTTCCTCGTTATCCCAAACTTCTTTATAGTAACTATTTGGGTTTCGTCATTCACTAATCCACCATCCGTGGATTGACACAGCGTCATTCTTGTTTTCATTATCCGTTTTGTTGACTGACCTATCCAACGACGACTGATAGGCATTTCTTGCAGGCAGTGGTCGGGTAAAGTTATGTAAACAAGAAAGTGGAGAAGTGGAGGCCGAGTATTGAAAAAAAAAAAAAGGGAAAGAATTTCGTTGGTTTTAAAACAAAGAAATTTATACATAATCTAAGTTTCCCAGGTGGGAAGGTCCACCTCAACATGCATCTCCATCAGTAAATGTCGTTTTCCCCCATCACTGTGAGAGAAATACTCGCTGTTGAGTGTTTCTTTCTCCAATTGGATGAAAGGAATTTTTCGAATGATTTTTTACTAGAAGATAAATACTTTTTGTCATAATTTAAGTAATATCCTATTTAAATTATTTTTATAATGTTATAATACATCATCAAAATTTTAAAATAATAATGCTATGTTAATATTGGATAAAGAATAATTCTGACAATAGACTGTGTTTGGTTCCTGACTCCTGTTAAGCAAAGCAAAATCTTTTTATCTTCTAATATTTTAAAATTATACTCATCAAAGTTATTAAACATACACATCTAGAACCGATTAATAATTTAGTATAATATGATAATATTTTTATATTAATGTAGTATACTGTAGAAATACATAATACACTCAGCTGTTGTTCATCTGGGTTTATATTATGTCTCTGTTTCTTTATATTTTGGACGCTTTTAATTGTTATTTGCTTCCATAGAATATCTCAAACCACAGCTGCGAATTTGTGGTTTGAAGTATTCATATTTGGCAATGTTACAACTAAGCAACTTTTAAACAATTTTGGTCTTGCAATTATTGTTCTATCCAAGAAAAGTTGGCATTACCAATGCCAGCACAAATTTGCATACATTGATGTTCAGTAGGAGACACGTATATAACGTTGTGGGTTGAGAAACTGATTCTTGGCAGCTTCCCATTCTATTCTTTCCCATTTCTTTTTTCTTTTGATATCTTCTAGATGTGCCATTGATTCTTTAGCTTCCATGTCCATGAGACCCTTGGAATACAGATCTGGGTCCATTTCTTCCAGCATCACCTTCACACTTTCTGTTAGTTGTCTAACGCTCTTGCTCCAATGCCACTTCAGGTTCTTCTCCATGCCTTCTACAATCACATTAAACACTTCCACTGTTCCTATCAGTGCCATTTTCACGAACTGCTCATTGTTCCACATATACAGTGCACGCTCCGCTACCTAACACAAAATCACGCATCATAGATAAATTAAAAAAATCTGTTCATTAACCTTGCACTTGAATCAGGAGAAGAAAACATGAATGTTTATAATTCTTTTAAGTCTTACGTCCCATCTTATTCAATGATAATCTAGCATGATTTTTATAGTTTTCAATGTATTGAATCTTGGTGTGAGGATTATTAGCAGTAGTAAGAGATTTACCTGTGAATTCCAACTGTTTATGCATTTGGTAATCTGGGTACACAGGGGTAAGGCCAATTTACGATACTGGTCAGGGTCTAAATTCTCAACCAGATCTTCCAACTCCCCAATTAGCAAAATTTCTTTTTGACAGTTTGTGACAGGCCAATACCTCAAAACCCCTCTGACAACAACCCCTCCAAGCATAGGCTCCTTCTGCACAAACTGTGAGACGCAATAGGCCAATTGCCTATGGTACACTTGCATCCCCTTGGTCTTGTGTAGAGGAATCAGCACTCTCATCAGGAACAGTTTGTGTTCTTCCTTGAGCGGCACGGTAAACCCATTGATTATGGTTCCCCATATCTCAAGCAAGTCTGCAATACCCGGATGCTTCTCTGTCTCAAAAACGTAGTTCAAGAGCACCTCGGTCATTGATTTCCTCATGAAGGAACGATCAGAAATGAACTTGGAATATATCTTGTGGTACACATTTTTCAAAGTCTCACGCTCCCTCGGATCTTCTGACTGGAAAAGTGCTAGCAGGTTGCGGAGGAAAGAATGATCGATGCACTCTCTCAGTATCTTCTGGTCGGTGCTGTTAACAAGCTTGAGAAGTATCTCGTAAACTATTTGCAGATGCGACCACAGAGGAGAAAATATAGAAACTGGGTATTCTTCTTCAGGCAAATCTGTGATGGCAGAGGGGCTTGAAGGTGGAGGGAGTGGCCTGAAGAGGTTGGCAGATATCATGGCCGCCAGAGCCACCAGAACTTTTCCATGCACTGGTTTCTTGGAAGACTTCAATATAGAGACGAGTCTTGTGAGTTGCAGCCTCTTTGAATCTCTCTGTGCCGGAGATTCTGAAGGATCGGTGAAGGTGAAAACAAAGGTGCAGTAAGAAATAGTGGAGAAAAGTTCTTCATTTCCTGAAGTGGGAGAAGAAGATGGAATGGTGAAGTGAGGACTCTCCTGCACAAAGAGATCATGGAGAGTTCTTGAGCTTTTCTTTGGGCTTCTTGTTGATGGTGACACTTTCTTTGGGCTACCCATGCTTAATTTCTTCTTTCTCCTTTCAGAAACCGTTATCCCATGAGAGAGCTAAAGTGGTGGAGAGGATCAGAAAAGGTTCTTGTATACTATGATGTTTGTTGGGTTGGCACAAAAAGCCAAGAACGGCGATGCCTCTGCAGAAGAAGCGTTGGAATGTCCGAGTGTGTTGTGAAATCATTAGAACTGCACATTCTTGTGTTGTGAAGGTATCATCATGTCATTGTTTGTGATCCCTCCATTTGGACATTGCCACCTGGAATTTTAGGCCTAGTCCTCATCAACAGGTTGTCGCATTTCTCATGAAGGGCTCAAACTAAAGACAATCTGCTTCTTAATATATTCATTTGTAGTTTGAGTTGTATTATGTGTCTTGCATGTGCCTCACCGGCCACCATTATGGATTGTGTTTGCGAATAGAGAGAGATTTGATTTGAGTCATTTTCTTTTCCTCTGCACATGACAGTGTTGTGTTTGGAAATAAAAAGACAAGAAACAAATCTTGCATAGGACCAATATCCTTTCCACTTCCTAAGCTAACCCCACAAATCCTACTTCTTTCTGTCTTTCTTGCTCACTTTATAATAACAAAAGAGGCAGGCCTTTAGCCGGAAAAAGAAATAACTAATGTGAAAAAAAAAAGAACACAAGACAGAGACAACATTAGTTACCCTTTGGAATCTTAGTCACAACAAATTGTATATTTGACATAGTGAAAAACTGCATTTTTATTATGCAGAAACTGTCTCTACCATAGAATTTCCTACTCTACTTACTCTACTCTTCTTTGTCATCGCAATGCCCTTTCAATTCAACCTAGTTTCTTCAATGGTGTCTATGAATGCTTGCTAGAATTCACTCAACGAAATGGCTCATACAATTGAATGAAACAGAGAGGAACTTTAATGTCTCAGGAGAGCCAAAGCCAGAACATAAAGGGTTGAAAATTGTTGAGCGAGTAAAAAATAACACAGTATGAAATTAATAAAGAAGAAAATGGGAGTGGACACATTTTACCTTTCTGGGGAATTAGTAACTGCAGAATCTACCAAGGGAGAGAACAAGTGAAATAAATATAATTTATGGGTGAAAGAGTGTAATAAGAAAGAGACGAGAATAAGAAGCGGTTTCAGTCTTTTATATTACTGAAATAACTTAAACTTTATGTATACAACTATTTTCATACATAAATATTACTCTCTCTCTCTCTCTAGGCTTTAATATAAGATATATTTTCTAAGAAATTGATGGTTCTTTTTATTAGGCATTTTATAATATCTATGAAATATTAATTTTTTCTTCTTCATTTATCATTTTAATATCTTTTAAAATATCTGTATTAGAATTAAGAATTTTTAATTACAGGTTTAAATGAAATTTTTAGAAAATAAATTTTAAATTTACCTCAATTTTACAATAACTTGCATTCATCTATATATGTGGTAAATCTGCTTGGATTTTTAACACATTCTGTGACACCCATATAATTTACAGTTGTTTATATATTTAAATTTTTTTTTATCTTAAGTTAATATAGGATTTCCAATAAAAAAATGATACAAACGTAGAGGAATTAAGTAAATTTATTAGAAGAATTAAGTAAATTTATTAGAATGCTTTATTTGGCATCTTAATACATTGCTAATAAAAAACTCATAATTTGCCATATTAAATAAAATATTGATATTTTGACACTATTTTTTTATTACCATTTAATATTACTCTTTATTATTATTATTCACTTTTTCTTGTTTATAAAAATATAAAAGTTAAGTTTCAAGATTATTTTACCTTTTTAAAAATTATCAAATGATAATAAAACAGTGTCAGAAAATTTTTTTCCCATTAAATATGATTTATCATTTTCTATAATGATAATTAATTTTCTTTCAAATGAACGGCACAAATTTCATACAGAATCATTTCAAAATGATTAGTTTGTTGCAATCATCATTAATTTAAACAACCAATTGTGTTCTTGTTGGGAAGCTTTTGAAAATAAAGACAAATATCACCTGATCCAGTAAATACAAATCCCAGCATTAAATTAACAGTGACTAATCTTAATTATAAATGCAAATACCATCTACTTATAGCCCCCCAATAATATATATTCTGGACATGTATTTAAAAAAAATGAAATTGAAATGTACTCTATTACATCATATTTTATACTATCACTCATATTTGCATATTTTCTAGCTTTTTCATACTGTAAAAACCCTTACTATCAAAATTAAACTCTTCTTGTTGCATTACATTTACCTACACTGGTTTATTTTTCTTGGAGTTGCAGAAAAGACTCAGAGTTACACATTAGGCAATAATCAGAACTACGAGAACAGTGACAGTGAAAATGACAGATACTATGATGTTACAAGAACACAAAATCTGTGATGATGATGAATAATCCAGAGACAAAGTTAAACTAATCTCTCTTCAGGGATGCTTTGTAGAACAGGAGTCCAACACGTGTGGCGATTTCTATTGGTTGTGGAAACATACTTTGTCTTCCATAACACTTTCAATCGTTGTTCCTCCACACAAGACACAGAAGATTCCAACATCATCGTTGGCTTCACAGCACTCATCATTTCCAGAACCTGCTTCAACTCGCTCTTTCTCACCACAATCTTCATCCTCACAACCCTTCCACCTTCCTCTCTGTATGAAACCACTTCATTTCCCTTCCCACCAACCATCAACGCTCTATTCTTCTTCTTCTTCTCACTCCAACCCTTCAACTCCATTATTCTTCCAAACCTTTCAACCTTAATCACAATCATCAACCCAACCTTGTATTTATAGACATCATGGACGAACTAAAATAATACAAGTATCGGTCTTGTTATCTGGCATTCCGTGCTGTATTAAATTGCAAAACATGGTCAATGAGTAGAATATGCGGTTTTATATGCATTTATATGATGAATATATGAACTCCTACCATGCTGAAGTAATAAATAAACATCGAAACCAACTTTTCCAACCGCTCACATGCTCTCTATTAAAGTTTGCGGCATTTATTGTTGGCCCAACTACAACGAAAATGACACGTTTGCATGGAGTTGGAAACTTTTCGGCTTAAGTAAGCGTGTTATCTTATCTACAAACTATACAAAAATTTAGACATTATTATGGTCTCTTAATGGCGAATCTTAGGATAAACTCTCACAAAGACATCTTCATAAAATTCATGTAACATGTAATGTAACACAGAATCCATTTCATCATCTCTTTCTGTGATAACTAGTTGGATAGTAACTGTCATAACAGTAAGCTAGATAGGTTTTTTTGTATTTTTTGATCAAAAAATTGTAAAATAGGGTTCCTTGAAATTTTTTTTTTGTAAAATTGGGTCAAAATCATTATTTGGGAGGACGACTTTCAAAGTGAAACCGTCATCCCCAGGCCGGTTTTGCATTTTCTTTAAAAAAAAATAGTGTCGCTATTTCTTATAACGACTTTTACTAAATTAAAAAGTGAAGTCGTACTGTATCTTGACGACTTCACTTTTCATTTCTTTTTTCTTAACTTTTCAGTTTTAATTTTTCACTTTTCATTATTTTTTTTTTTTAAATATTTCAATTATTTTTTTCCTTTTTTTTAATTTAACTGTTTTGATTATTTTTTGTTTCATTTTTGATTATATTTTTTTAATTTTCAGTTTTCGTTATTTTTTTTTTAATTTATAAATTATAAATATTTTTTAAATTTATAAATTATTT
>Ga0214545_1002976_pt1 | contig 32589 bp, 14 predicted proteins | sample CNSS4metaG_FD_160064 | JGI IMG/M metagenome (GOLD analysis project Ga0214545, IMG submission 160064) | Root nodule microbial communities from cowpea collected in UCLA plant growth center, Los Angeles, California, USA - CNSS4 | ecosystem: Host-associated > Plants > Roots > Nodule | place: USA...
ATATATATATATATATATATATATATATATATATATATATATATATATATCGAATGTAACACATTACTCATATACAAATACATTGTAAAATATATTTATGGAACAAATAACAAGTTGCATTATAGTTATTATATATCTTCCAATCATATTCGAAGGATTCTTTACATATTAATAAAAGAATGAATTTTTTAATTTTATAATAATTTAATATGAAAAAAAAATAAAGTTGTACTTGCCAAGGATCTGACGTTGGATGGATGAGGGGGGCAGAATGGTTAGTATCCTCTAAAAACCGACCAAAGGTTGAAGTTACCTAGGGAGGAAGATTAAGATCGTCTCAAAGTTGATCAGATGCTGAAGGTGCATCAAGAAGAGGATTGATATCGTCTTAAAGCCGATTAGCATAAAGGAAGATTGGGGTCGCCATGAAGCTGATCCGATGATGAAGGAGTATTAGATCCTTGTAAGGTTGATCTAACACTTTCGATGCGTGGAAAGGAAGAAAGTTAGAAGTAGTTGCTGTCTCCATATGACCGAGGTTATTACAATGGGATAGATGTTGGTGATGTGTCATGTGTCATCTGTGGACCGACCTATTAATATTAAATTGTATTTGGATAAACAAAGGCACGAAGAGATGAAATTTTAGATTATGTTAGGTGGTTATAAGATATATAATGTCAAATATTATTTGAAGGAATATTTTGGTTGTTGTTTAGGACGATACTTTGGATTATCTTTAACGCTATTATCATGCGTTAACTGATTAGGTGTATTTTATGAATATTTGTAACCAATTTGCCTTCTATAAATAAGAATGTTACTCCCATGGTCAAGGGACAAATGATTTTTTGCCTAAGCAAGTTTTAAGCTAGGGTTAAAAATATTTCTTTCTTTTTATTTTTGGTTAAAAATTATCTGTCACTTTTCTTGACCAGAACAAATTTGTAAAAGTAAATTCCTGTATAAACATTGTGGTAGATTATTATTGTAGACTCATAATATAAAAATGTAATATAATATAATAAATATCATTAAGTTTATACATTCATCATATACTCTATTAATGGTTTCAATAGAGCCAGTCATTATACCGTGAATTTCTCGGTTCACTTATATGGATATTGTGACCACCATTGACCATGAATATACAATAAGAATTGAAAAAATACTTTTGAGCACAGATGGTTTTATTTTTCTATAATTTGAAACGACAAATATATTATTATTTTAAATTAAAAATGGTTAACTTGACAATAGTGTGTCTTGTTTAGTCAAAGCTCTAAAGCAATGCCCACAGTGCACAACCTTCTATAAGAGTAACTTTTCTCTTTCAATGTTAGGGTTTGCTTTGCAAGGATCAGTGTTCTTTATTCGATATTCATTCACAAATACCAACCCACTTGATCCTCCCTTTTAAACTTTCTTAAAATCGTATCATCCTATGTTAACCTGAAAATTAGGTAGAATCCCTTGTGAAGAAAAAGTTTCCTTTGTCAAATATTCTACAAAAAAGAAAATAATACCCAATGATGGTGATGATGACCTTAGGAAATTAAAGCAGGTAGCACACAAATTATTGAACCACCACTTTTCAAAGTTCATTTTGTTACATATAATACTGTGATACATCGAAATGATAATAATATTTTGATTTTTTGTGTGTCCATTTTTAGTTTATATTTTGATTATTCTTAGGTCATCATATTATATTATTGAAAAAAATTTAAATAATTAATTGAAAAGTGATTAGAATGATAAATTAAAAAAATAATCAAAATATTATTATTCGTATAGAGAATACTGATAAAAGTGAGAAAAAAGAAAATGCATGTTAACTTGAGATGATTGAGATATTATTTAGGTTTGTGAAGATGAATAATATCATGAGAAGATCTAGTGAAGATCTAAGTGAAGATAGGAGAGATGAATATTTGTGTGTTGAAAACAAACCTCTTGTTGTCAGTGTCAAGCCAAAGGATAAGTAATTAATAACAAACAATTAATGCCAAAGTTTAAAGTTTAAAAAGTTTGGTCCCAACTAGCACAACTTGATAAGAAGTGGTTTTATATATCATCATATAAAAGATTGATGGGTAGGGACAGAGAGAAAAGGGCACAAAGTGTATATAACTTTTTTCATATTTGCTTTTAAAAAATTATATGCAGGTTTCAGATGAATAAATATTCTTATGCTAAATATTGTTGCATTGTGATATTTAAAAATGTTTTAAAACTAGCTATTCACGCTTTATACTCCATAAAAACATAATCTAAACACTCATTTTTTGTTTTAGTAATCATTTACGAACTGATAACAATCTAAAAGATTAAATATGTTTTTTATTTTTAAATTCTTTTTAAAACTATATTTTTTTTAAATTAAAGTATATATCTATTTTATATTTGTATCTGACATAAAATGTAGATATTATATTATAGTTTATCATACAGTTCTGTTTATCATATGAAAAATACGTATGTACTGTTTATAAAAAAGATATTTTATATAACTTTTATAAAATATAAAAATATATATATATATACATAATTTATTCAAAAATAAAATGTTAGTTTTAAAAAAAATAATATTTATCCATAGTTTAAATTTGTAATTTTACTTTATAATGTTCTTAATATTCCATCAAATATCAGTTCACAGAAAAAATGATTGGAAAAGTAAAATTTTAAAAAGAATCTGTCACCATATATTATTTAATGATGTCACAGGAATATAAATGTGGCATATTAGATGTCATATTGAAGTGTTGAAATACACATGTTACATGACATGACACAAACCATTTTAAACAATAAAATTCATAAAAGAATCAAAATTAATAACTTAATTAAACATTTTCTATATTCTTCCTGTTTCGTTAAAATTATAATATTTGTTTAAGCTTAGAAATTATGTAATATTTTTATTTTGAATATAACTTTAAGGGTTTATCTATTATATATATTTTTTTCATTTGCATGAATAAATTTTTCTTTTCTCATATTAATTAAATTAAGGATATAATTAAAAAATATTTTCATAAATTTAAAAAAGACACATAACTTTAAAAAAAAATACTGACCATTAAAAAAAGTTAGGGAAAGGTAGCAAACATAAAATATATTCCCAATTTATGATATAAGTGGATAACAAGCACAGTACCCTCATGATTAAATGCAAATAACTCTTTGCATCACATTCCTAACTATGCAAGTAACTAAAGCATTTGGTTTAAGCCCTCAAAAAAACAACAACAAAATATACTCTTTATTATAAGAGAAAATAAGCCTTTTAATTACTCACTTTAAAAAATGTTAAATATAATGTTAACTATATTGTTTACTGGAACATAAATGAAATTTTCCTATGGGTTACATTTTAACAAATATTTAAATGAGTTAACATATTATCAATTAAAAAAATCTTATACAAAACGAATTTAAAAAACTTTAATAGTCACTTAAAGAGATTGAAAAATAAAAAAAATTAGACGAGAACAAACCTTAAAATCTTTATAAAAAAAACCTTTCTAAAAACTCAAGATGTGATAGAATGAGATACAAAAGTAAATTTGAAACACAAGCATTTATTTTATCATATTTTTATGTGTGCAATGATAATGATAAGAATCAAATAAGTTAAAATAGTATGATAAATATTACAGTCGTATAATAATAATAATAATAATAATAATAATATAACAATAATGATGATAACGTTGATGAAAATAATAATTTATGCTACTATATAAAAGGAATATACGTTTATTATAGCAATTTTAGGTATATTTGTTTTACTTAAAAGATTTTTCTCTTTAATAAAAATGAAAAATATTTTTTCTAATAAAGTAAGAAATTGAATAACTTCTCTTTATTAAATATAATTATATAATTCCGTAAAAATAACCGATACATATAAATTATTCTTACAAAATTATATACATTTCTAAATTATATCATTTTACTATTAGTTTTATAAAATTATATTTTTTTAAAATTATATTTTTTTTAGTGCAATATAAATATAAATACACATGTGGAAAGATGTATTTTCATTAATGATAATAATGAAAAATAATTAGAACTAATAAGAGTAACTTTAATAAAAACTTATCAAAAGAAAATACAATTTTGTTAAAGATACTTTCATAAAATGTAAGACAAAATGTTTTATAATTTAATTTAAAAACAAAATACAATTTTGTTAAAGATGCTTTCATAAAATGTAAGACAAAACATTTTATAATTTAATTTATAAACAAAATAAAATTTTATATAAATAATTTAAGAAAAAAAATATTTAATCCCAGTAACAATCACAACATACATTGATAAGAGTGAAAACACTTATCACTATGGATGATTGGGATCGACCAAATGTTATGTTGTAGCACATTGTTGTCCAACAAATGCCATGATTCTATACATGTTCAAGTAGGGTTTCCTTCCAAGTATGTGAATGATCAAAAAAACATTACCCTTTCAACAATAAACTTGACACACAATGGAAAAAAGAAAAGAAACAGATAAAGATTGGGAATTTAATGCCCCTATATTTAATATTGTTTGATGGAAGAACTAAGCAAAAATGGAGAAAAAGGAAAAAGGAGCTGCAAAACTAATGTTTTTGTTCCCTCAATGTAAAGTATATTACAGCCCTAAAGTTGAAGGGATGGTGACTAAAAGGGTGCAGCAGAAGGGTTGACAACAATGTGCCTAAGAGGGTGTGCAACATCTCCACCACCAGCATGTTTAACAAACTCTGCTGGAGACAGAAAGTTTCCATGGCACACACACATGATCCTCACTTCCTCTCCCTTACCATATTTGTACAATATTCCCTCAATCCTTCTTCCATTAGGACCATCCCCTTTTGTGAACACACAAGGCATGTCTTCCATTGAGTTTCTCCCAATTTGCTTTCCCATTATGTTCATGTTCTGGGAATGATGAGATTTGTTACATGGATTCTCCATCTCTGCTTTCCAACTTCTACCCACATTCTCATTTCTCTTAGTCCCTAAACCCACACCATCTTGTGCTGATTGATTGCTACCAGGGCTTGCTTCACCACCACCACTACTTGTTCCTGTCATCATTTCACCAAAATTACATAATCAAATCTTCCTTTTCTCACATTTCATCTTTTCATTTCCCTCATTTTCAGATAACTTTTACGATATACATATAGACACAACCACATGTTAAACCAAAAACATTTTGTTCGGAAGTGAAGTCAATCAAACATGCCAAGACATACTCATTTTGCAAACAAGGCCAGCTAGTTACTATTGAAGTGATCTTGCAATATCAGGAAAATTAACTAATAATCTTAGTCTTCAACTGCTTATCTTAAATGACCAGAGCTTAAAATGGGAAACAATAAGATTAAGGGGTCATGATTTCAATGTAATTGATTATCAGTTCAGCAACTAGTGATGACAGTTCAGTTTAATGCTACTATAAAAAGATGTGGATACTATTAACTTGAAAACCTGTAAGATCATACCATAGCAAGCATAACATTTACAGTGGCAATCCATCTCAAATACATCCAATAATATATTCAATTGCTTTACTAGTAAAGTTAACATCTTATCTTCTGTTTTGATATCATAGTTAATTCAAATATGAGGCTTCAAATAATGGTATCACGCAATCGTGTGCAAGAGAAACTCCCAAGTGACAGAATAAAAGTGACTGTTTCACAATGCAAGAATGGTGAAAAAGAAAACCTCACAATCACGTATACGTGCAAAACATAATCCCTTTCTGTGTGCTGTGGTTTCTAGGTGATTATTACAATGAGACTAAAGGGGAGAATTGCCCACAAGTTTATGATCATTCCAAATTTTCAAACATATAGTGACTAAATATAATGAGAAGCCCCAAAAAGGAAGAGATTAACAAGTTCACAGTTTCAGTAACTAGATTTCAATACAAGAAAACAACAGTCTTCATGGTTGAATTTGAAGAAGATTAAGTCCCCTTACAAGTAACAAATCATAATAGTACTTTGGTGACATAGGTGCTATTAAATATTTTGTGCTCTTTCCATCATCATCACTCTTGTTAGTAAGCAATTCACAGAATCGATTAAAACATCAAAACATGCAAGTCATACCTAAAGAGATACACAAATCACAAATACACATCAGAACAAGTCCCCATGAACCATCACACACTCGAAACACAATCACCACCATAACCACATAAAGCAGCACAATGTCAAACTCCAAGGTTCACACCAAAATTTACATTATATTCCAAACAAGAGAAAAACTCTACTCATATGTACAGTAATCGAAATTTACCTAAAAAAGTCTTGCTATCCATTTCGGACACTGATGAAGAGCTTCCACCTTGCGAATCTGCCGAACCCTGAGAAGATGGCTGCCCAAACAGACCTTGAAAACCCTTTCCCTTCCCTAACACATCACCGAGAACAACCTGCTTTGGTGCCGCCACACTCCACCCCAGAGGAGGCGGAGCCAACGTGGCAGAACCAAATCTGGTCAACCCCATTGCCACCACACTACCACCCTCCACCTCAGCAACGGCCTCCCGGGATCCCTTCTGCTTCTCAGACCGGCGTCTCTTGGCCTCCATCCGGCGCAGAGTCTGCATCTCCTTCCTCCGCCGCCACTCCTCCTCCGTCTCGGTTGGCAGGGAAGACGTTCTCATCAGCGCAGGGAAAGCTGCAAGCGGCGGCGCCACCGCATCGTCCTCCCTGAACAGAGGCATTGTCCCCACCACAGAAGACGAACGCATAAGCTTCTTCTTTTTTGCGTTCTTGTCCACCCCAAATCTTCCTCCGAGAGAGAGACCAAGGTTCAACTCAAGCTCTTCATCCTCCTCCTGGTCTTGTTGCTCATGACCAGGATGATGAAGAGGCTGCGATACGCTACCGCTAACGTTATTCATACTATCATCCCTAATGGTAATACCCCTCATGACAAATCCCTGAAGCAAATCCCTCGGGTACCTCTCCATCCTCTCAGAGTCCTCGTTCCGATTTTGCTGTTGCTGAAGATGGGTTTGTTGATGCTGGTGCTGTTGAAGGTGCCGGTTCTTATAATCCTCCATCATCAATGCCCGTTACAAAACGACAACAACATAGAACATCGTGAAGTAGTAACACCTGTTCTACCGCATGTTCTTCACACAAAGCGCGTGTGCAGCAGAAAAGAACAAACCTTTGTGGGGTGACGAGTAGCAGTGATTGAAATCAGAAGTAAAACCCATGACACCAAACATGCCTCCTCATCAAATGATGCCAAAAGCAGCACACAGAACACAACTGGATTACACAAAAACCCTTTCTTTCCTCTCAAAACAGTCGAGATTTAATGCAATTAATACAAAAAAGAATTTTCCTTTATTCTTCCAGACAGCAATCAATCCTCACCCAAAACAAATAAAAAAAAAAAACATCAAAATCAGTTTTTTTCTTCCTCTTCTTTACTCGCACGTGCCAAACCCAAGCAAAGGAGAAAAACCCAACTGGACACCAATGATTCAAGAAGAATAAAGAAGAGAAAGAGTGAGGAAAAAATGGGAAGAGGAAGAAGAAGAAGAAAGAAGAGAAGAAAAAGGTGTTGTTTTGCTGAAAGAGGAGAAAAGAAGAGAGAAAGTGAAAGAGGAGGAATAATATTTATTTGGGGACGAAAGTACCCCTGGGATGTGACCGGTTGAGTGAGGAGGAAGAGACAAGTGGGTATGGTGAGAGAAGGGCGCGTGGGTGCCACGTGGCGACAGTGACATGATTTTTTTAATGTTAGATGAGATTGCTGTCGAGAGGGACAGATGTCAAAAGGAGGGTGGGGATAAACCCGTTGCCACGTGTCGGTGAAGATCCCGGAAAAGGAAAAGAAGACGCGTGGCTCCAACATTAATAATGATTTATTATAGTTTGTTTGTCGTGGTTGTTGCGGCTTGGGGTTATGTTGTGTTGTGTGTGCATTAAGTCGTGTCGTGTTCTCTTAGGTCAGGTCCTATGCGGTTCCACTTTTCCTCAATTTGTCAACCTCTTTTGGTTTAGTCACTCACTGCCACCCATGTGCGAACCTCAACTCAACCCCCATTGTTTCTTTCTTCTTCATTAGCTGTACCCCATCACTATTTAATAATTTTTTCAATAAATTTATGATTTAATAAATTGTGCAAAATTTCACAATAGACACGTGGTTACTTAAAGATGTATTAAATAATAATGAGACTAACCTTATAATGATATGTACCTTGTAGGTTGAGTGTGTTTTTATTGCTGTTCTCAGTTAATTAGAATTATCTGTCTGGGCATGTAATTCATAATTCATAAAGTCAACTTTATTGTATTTGGAAATTTGTGATTGAATTTTTTTTCCATTTTTATAAGTTGTTAATTCAAGAAAACTTGTAAATATTATTTTAAAACAATTATTATTATGTTTGTAGATGGAAAAACATAATTAGAGAAATTTTGAAATTGTTAGTAAGGTTTTTTAATGGACGAATACTGTAAATTATAGAAAACAATAATTCTAAAACTAATTTTGTGATAAATGATAATTTGTAATTAAATTATAATTTTTTGAATTTTTATACATTTTCAATAAAAAAAATTACTTATATTAATAAACACAAAACGTTGTCGCGTATGTGTATTCGTATTTTTTAATTTTTAAAAAATTTATGTTGAGATTAATAATAAATATATAATTAATGTTTAAAATAGTTATTAGTTGTAAAATTAAAAAAAAAGATATATAAAAAAAATTAAAATAATAATTTAAGACAAAAATACATTTTTAAAATATCAATTAAAAATAAATTATTTATAAAATAATTAATTTTTAAAATAATTAATTTTTAAAATAATTAAAAATACAACTAAAAATAATTTTTCTATATATTATTATAGATATTTTTAGATTATTATTATTATTATCAATAAAAATCAACTTTATTATTTGTATGCTTTTTTTTCACCAGTCAGTTGAAAATATTTATAATTTTATTTTCTAAAGCGGTTATATTGAAGTTAATTTTATTATATATGGCCATTTGTGATTAAATCATAATATTTTATTTTGGTTTTAAATGTTAATAGTTAATAAAAAGTAATTATTGGTATACTTTTCGGGTAATCATTCTACTTTTTTAAATTCATTAATGTATTTGACAAATGTTAACCCTCTCATCCAACTAAAACGAGATTGATATAATTTTTTTCACAATGATTAGAAAAGTTAAATTTATTATATATGGTAATATGTAATTAAATGGTAACATGGTTGCTGGCATGTTTTTTAAAATAATTATTATAAAATTTGATTTTATTATATACGGTAATTGTTAAGGGATTATATAATTTAAAAAAAAAGTATGTTTATTTAATTTAAAATAAGTATTCATATAACTTTTTTAAAATAATTATGATAAAAGTCAACTCTGTTAGGTATAGTAATTTTTTAAGTAGAAAGACCGTGTAAACATAAAAAGGAAAAAAATCCACTACATTTTCAATACATACAATATTTCCTTGTATTATATTATGAAATTTTATTTTTTCAGAAATAAAAAATAAATTTTCTTTATTTTCTTCTAATGCTTGTTTCATTGTGTCTCACTTCCTTTTCACATGTCTGACATAAATTTATCAAAGATTAATTTGAATGTATGTTGTCATGTGCTTTAAAAAAATATTACATTTATTTCTCATTTAATCATTCTAAAGACAGTTGTTCACCAATTAAAGCATTAAAGACTATTTATTTATTTTAATCTCTCTTCTATAAATATTTAATCAAAATTACTACGCCAATATCTTTTAAGGAAGAGGACATTTTCTAATTAACTTTTTTTCTACTTGTTTTAATGTATATATGAATTTGTTTGACAAATCTTTTCTTTTTATGGATTTCATTAAATCTAATACACTTATTTTGGTTATATTTTTATTGTTTCATCATTGAAATTAATGTATTCGCATTCCATCAAATAAATAACTTATTAAAATAAAACATATTCTAAAAATGTGAAAGGTCGGCTCAAAGTTTTAAACTCTTATCATAATATAAATTTATACGTGGTATGTTATAATTAAAAAGGTTAAATATGATTTTTTCTCTTATTGAAATTTTGGTTTAATTTAGTTTTTCAACTTTAAAAATATGTAAATTTAATTTTTTTAACCAAATTTTGTTAAGTTTATTTAATATTTTAAACTCGTATTAGGATAACGTTTGAGTTATCTGGACTTTTTGATAATTTTTACTTCAATGTTAATTCTGAAACATATTTGAAAATAATATTAATCATAATATAATCAGAAACATTTTTATTTCAATGTCAATATATTTTCAATGAAAATAATAAAAGTTACTTGTCATTTTATATTAATTATAATATAATTTTTAGAGTTAAGTATGTTTTTTGTCGCTTAACTTACACTAAAATTGAAATTAGTTTCTTCTCGAAACTTTGGACCAATTTAGTCCCTCATTTTTAGAAATGCATGAATGAATTTAGTCATTTTCACCAAATTTTGTTAAATTTATTTGACGTTTTAAAAGCGTTTTATGATAACATTTGAGTTGTTTACATTGTTTGACACATTTTCGCTTCAATGTTATGAATCTTGTTTAAAACGTCAAATAAACTTAAAAAAATTGATTAAAATGACTAAATCCATGCATTTCTAAATATGAGAGACAAAATTTATCCAAAGTTTTGAAGATGGATGGACTAATTCCAATTTTCACTAATAGTTAAGGGACCAAAAACATATTTTACCCTAACTTTTATATTAATCACATAACTTCCTATTTTTTTTAATCCTTTGAAAACAAGTAAACAAAATGGTGGGATAAAATAACACTCATTTCACCTAATGAGAAAATTGAGCATCAATAGTTTAATTAAAAAAAATTAAATACTTAATAAAAAAAGAAACTCTATTGAAAATACTCAAATATGACAAAACTTAATAAAGCCAAATAATATAATTTTTTAATTATATATCATATATATTATAAAAAAATATATATATATATATATATATATATATATATATATATATATATATATATGAAGTACTATTTTTTTCACTTAAACAAAAGGTTATTAGTAAACTTATTAAAATTTTAATTAAATGAATAAGATTGAATTATAAACGAATGTTTTAGAACAATCTTATGAAAAAAAAAATCAGAACTCAAAGAATAAGAAAAATACTCTTTGCTCGAATAAATGTGAAGACGATCCAATGAGTCCTTAACACATAAGACATTATGTGTAGACGAAATCCTCTAGACGATACATGTTAGATGAAACCATTAAACAAGTCTTAGTAGACAAGCTAATTAGATGAGTATATTAGACGAGTCACTTAGACGAGCCCTAATAGATGAGTCCATCAAATGATTGCATAAGATGATACACCTAGTATATGATATCATCAAACAATAATTGCAATACACTAAATAGACGATTCTAGTGAAGGACGTTAGAGGAATATAACAATGTACTCACTACACGACTTCAACAAATAAGACAATATGTTGACTAAATGACTTCAACAACACATTGCCTGTATGACTTATCTTTTACCATTTTTCTTCTCCATCTTTAAGAACCTTGATTCCTTCTTTAAGCTTATGATCTTAGTTTCTCTTAATCACTGGAAAATCTCAAATTTAGCCATGCTTACATTGTTTAAAGGGTATTAGACGATTCAACATTGTATCATTTATAAACAATTTGTGAGTTTGCTACACTTACATTAAAGCACACATTATAACACTTAAGAAACATCTAGCAGTTATATAATATCATCAAAACTCAACTCGCAAATGATTTATTAAGTTGTTTAATGGGTTTCAATATACTAAAGTCTCTAATTAGACTCTTCTAGCTAGAATATCTTGTACCAATCATCTGTCTATAACAATTATTGTCTAACAAGACTTAAAAAGCTTATTTTAGTGTATAATATCATTTAAAGCCCATATTATCTCAATTATACAAATACCATTTAAATTAATGAATTTAAACTCAGTTATACCTCAAGATAGTTAAGATTAAGTATTCTAAAAGTGTATAAAAAGGCATTCATCGATAAATGAAGGAGTGTATATCTGATATCCTTTCTGTCGAAAGTGAACCTTGTATTTTAAACAACTTTGGTTGCATAGCCTAGAGAGACCTTATGTACTTAGCTTGGAGAGACATTGTTTAAGAACTTGTTGCCTACAAAATCTTCATAATTTTATTAGATGATTTGTGATTTGTTGAGACCTTCACCACTTTCACAGATCCTCGCACGATCTCCTTTCTTATGAAATGCAACTTAAAATCAATTCACCTTAAAGATGAAACTGCTCAATGACTAGAAAATACTCCACAATGACTACTTTGTTCTATAGTCCATATAAAACTTTTCAAGAAGAAGAAAGAAGCACGAGAGACAATGTGCATAGTGCAAATACGCTTCTAAAGTTTTGAGCTAACAAAAGCTTCACGGAAGAATGTTAGTAGTGTTCAATTCAACAAGTTAGAAGTAAGTGTTTAAATCTCACATACGTCATAGATGATTACTTTTTGTTAGCAAGCAAAATTTCGATTAGTGATCACAAATCACTCAACCTCTGTATCTTAGCTAGAAGTGGTTGCTTAATAAAGAATACATGTTTATTAGTCAGGTTGTAGCTACTCTTCAATGAATATTTATGTTAAGCTATTAAAGGCTTGTTAAATAATACTTGTTGAAGTCATAAGTGGTTTGTAAAAAGAATACTTGAACAAAATCAGTCAAGAGTGGCGAAGAGTTAAAAGAATACTCGTGTTGGGTCACAAGTGACTTATAGAAAAAAAAATACTTCAACAAGGTCAACTAAGAGTGGATTGGGAAAGAATACTTGGTTATGTTAGTCATAACCCAAAGAATACTCCTTTTGTACTTCCAACATTAGTTTGCTTAGTAAATTCGATCAATTGATTGAGAACTAGACATAATATATGTAATAAGATGAACTAGTGTAAAAATATTATGCATTCCCTCTATTTGTCTCAACCTCTTTACTTTGCAGTTATTTTCGTCTATACTAACACTAAAGGAAAGACATTGCATAAGCATTTAAAACAAATATTTTCTTTGGAAAGTAAATTATCCAATCAACTAAATTTACCTATGATAAGTTTCATAAGATAGAAATACCTTTAGTTGATTACTTGACAAATACAAAACATTGTCTAAATATCATCAATTGGATGATATTTGCAAAATGTGAAATTTAAAAACACAATTCAACCCTCCTTTCTTGAGTTTTTTTCTTCCTATTTTCACATTTAAAAACATATTTTTATAAACTTCAAGAACCATATACAGTTAAATGTCCTATGAAATGAACATTTTGAGTCCATTATCCACTCATAGTCACCAACACTACTTGACACTATAAAGACCTCTAATTATTCATAAATGTCTTCCATTATAGTTGTTTTATCAAAGTAGACGGTCTATCAGTACTAGATTGTCTACCAAATCTAAATGATATTTCAAGATTTTTAGTCTTCTTTTGTCTCTCTAGACAAAACCTTCAAGTGTAACCATCTTTCTTTCAATGGTAATATCTAATATGTGGTGTAGTTTCACCATTGTGCATCCTCAAATTTGACCACTTTCTACCTCCTTTGTAATTGTTTGTAGACATTCTTCCCCCTTTCTATAGGGACATTTCTAATGCCAAATACCTTAACTTCAAACTTCTTGTTCAGCTTCTTCGATCTCAAATTAGCATGAACCTCCTTAAAAGATTGTTTGATCATATTAAATGTAGATGATTCATTAAATGTGTATCATGCATGCATTAAAATGTTCTTCTCCTCTTGAAGCAACATTTTGATAGCTGATAGTACTTATTTTGATTGTTGTCACACAATGAAATAAATGCCAATATTCTAATATAGCAGCAATCATCCAATGCCTAAAGCTAGAGTGTTTGCTTAATAGAAAATTAACAAAAAGAATACAAATAGGGTTAAGCCAGCTTAAGTCTTCTCTTAATGAATTTAGTTAGGAATTTCACCTAAAACAATACTTATAAGAATTTGTAATAAAATGTTAAAAGTGTAAAACAGTAAAAGAAAAAAAAAAGGAAGGGGGAGGGGGAGGGGTTTAAAGAGTAAAAAAGTTTAAAACAAATATAAAAGGATAAGTTGATTCTCCCGCTTTCTTATAACTAAATTCTTTATTGCTTATCATATAATTATTATTCATTTAATTTATAAACAAAAACCTCAAATTAACTAAAGAAGCTTCAATTAACTTGCTAAGACTCTAATTCATTCTATGTGTCTATGACTAAGATTGTGGTTATAGTTTACTCATTCCAAGCATTTATAGTTCAAGTAATAATCTATTATTCTATCTTTTGATTAAGCAAACAAGTATACAAGTTTGAATTAACTAAACAAGAGTAAGTTAATTCATCTGGTCCTTCACTTATTTCAAGTGTATATAAATGAGAACCTACTAACACTCATCTTGTTTCAAGTGTATATAAATGAGAACCTACTAACACTTAACTTGTTCCAATCGTCTACAAGTATTCTATTACATTACACTTGTTATAATCATATACATGTGAAGATTTATTTTTTTACTTACATAAAAGGTTATAGTAATTAAGAAAACTAACAAGAATTCTAATTAACGTATAAGATTGAATTATCACCAAGAGTTTTAAGACAATCGTAAGAGAAAAAATCAAAACTCAAAAGGAATAAATAAAAACAGACTATGTTTGAATAAAATAATAGAACAATGTTTTTATTGCTCAAGCTCAAAACTATCTAGGAAATTACAAGAGAATCAACCAAGAAGCTTTAGTCTTCCATGTGGAATACCAACCCTAAGCAATGGGGTGGATGGATGATGATGGATGAGGTGATCGATTAATGTTGGAAGACATGGAAAGGGCTTAGGTTGTTAAAACTTGGAATTTATCTTTTGGCATTCTTTGTGGTTTTTCTCGGACAAAAGATTTTGTCCCAAATTCCCTGAAGCTCATGGAAATTTAATGTCGGCTTCACATTCACGGCTTTCCTTTAGAGTATTGACAGCCGAAAGCGATTTTCTTAGTAACATGTGGAATTGATACGCATTTATCTTTATATGATTATACAAAGAATAAGTCTTGAGGTTTCTTTGCCTAATCAAATTTTGGGTGAAATACTAAGATTTGTGTTTATTGTTGATGTGGAATATGAGAAATTGACTTTATTTTGTTCAAATTGTAAAATTATTATTCATGAGTTATCTCATTGTAGAGGGTTACAACAAAATACCAATGTTATTTTTGGTGGGGAGAAAACAGTTAAGACAAAAATACAACAACATTATTGTCCTAAGGTGGTTGATGCATAGGATGGGACTAAGGGCTCTTTAGTGGTGGAGCCTATGGCAGAGGATGTGGTTCAATCTTTTATGGTGCAACCTGTTATGGTACAATATGTTGCTCAGTCACAACTTGAGCCAGTGGTGGATAATCATGATAATATTTGTATTGTGAATTAATCTTCTTTTGTTAAGAATTATGATGGTGGTGTGCTAGTGGAATCTAATTCCTTGGCCGATATGCCTCCTTTGAAGGATATCAGTCCCATTGTCAATAGTTTGTAGGGCTTACAACAATTAGATTAAACTCATAATAGTTCAACGATAGTTCCTAATCTTTTCACATCTAAAGAGACTTATTTTGTGAAGGAATAAAAAATAGCTTGTAAATGGGCTAATATGTTTAATGAGAGGGAAGATTCTAATACTAAAGATGATGATAAATCGATTCAAACTACAGGAAACATAGTAAGAGTAGTCCATAGAAAACTAATACTAAATCCTCCAAAGCAAAAACTTCGAAAATTAAAAGAAATTTAATGTGCAAAGGAATTTGCCTGTTTCTTAGTATATAGAGGTCAAAGTATGAAAAAATTTTCATAAGGAAATCATGATTTTTTTTCATAATAGTTTTTTTTTATAGTTACAATATAATTTTATGATTAATTTCATGTGATCCCCTGTTTTTCTTTCCTTTCTTATTTTTCATTTTTTAATAAAATCTTAATATAATAACAACGATATCTACCATGACTTTATTAAAAAAATGTTATATTATCTATCAAAACTTATATGATATATTATAAATGAAATCATTTATTTTTAATGATGAAATATGATTATGTTTCATTCTTTATTATTTAACCATTTAATAAAGAATTTAATAAAAGAATATTTAGTGTTGGATCTTCCTTTAATAGTTATATACACTAAATATCGAATGTAACTTGTTCATCATGTTTTATCTTATTTTATTATATATTTTTGGGTTAAATATGTTTTTATCTTTTAATTTTTATTGAAAATTAAAATTAGTGTTTTTTTTAAATTTTGGTCCAATTTAATTCTTTAACTTTATAATTGTGTAGATTTAGTCATTCTAACCAAATTTTGTTAAGTTTATTTAATGTTTTAAATGCATTTCATGATAACATTTGAGTTGTTTTCACAGTTTGACATATTTTTTGTTCAACGCTAGCTAAGAAACTATTATGAAATGTCTTTGAAACGTCAAATAAACTTAACAAAATTTAGTTAAAAGAAGTAAATTCACACAATTCTAAATTAAGGACTAAATTTGGTCAAAATTTTGAAGATAGACTAATTCTAATTTTCACGAAAAAAAACATACTTAACCCTTTATTTTTCTATCAAATAAGTAATTTTTCTTTTTGAATTTAGCGTTTTTATTTAACATATAGAAAACCCTTTATTTTTCTATCAAATAAGTAATTTTTCTTTTTGAATTTAGCGTTTCTATTTAACATATAGAAACAATTTTATAAAATGTTAGGAGTTGAAAATATTTAAATATTCAGTTTATGAAAATATTGATCAGTTAACTTGATTTTCTCCACCATAATTGTTATAAATTATCTTACAATTGGAGAAAGAAAATGTGGATTGCTGCATCTATTTTGAAGAATACAGATCCTTATAAGTTATCTCATTCTACAAAGTACATATCATTCAAAATATTCCATCAGAACTTGTTTGAAAGAAAGTATTTTTATTCCATTCAAAATATGACACCTGTTAAATAGAACTTTCTAGTGATGCTAACGTGGGATTCTTCTCTTTGTACGTAGTCAATGCAAATTAATTGAATTTTCTCGGTTCAACTTAACTTTTTACTTTGTAGAATTAGAAGTGGACACATAGCATTAGCCTCTGCAATCTATTCCTAGACCTACTTTCTTTTATTGGTACCAAACATTCACTTCCATCATATTACCAATTTTAACATAAAAAAAAAGTTGTTTGAGACTCCTTTAGAAAAAAAATTTATTACAAACTTTTTTTAATAATATAATAACATATATTATAATTTTTAATTAAAAAAATATAATTATAATTAAAATATTATTATTTAAAAGTGTCAATGTCACTCTACCACTGCTCATCAAATTTGTCTAAAGATTATTTTTCATTACAAAATTTGACTGGCATTTTCAGTGAGATTTATTTTTTGAATCACATTTCATCTCTATTTGATAGAGAGAGAAAATAAATTAGATAAAATGAATAAAAATAATTCAAAATCAACTTTCAAACTTGTTAGTACTTCAAATTTTTAAGGTATGACTTTATCTAGCATTATTATATGGGTATATTTAATATCAAAATGGTATCATAAATAAAATAAAATATAACATAATGTATAATCAGTATCAAGTGATAGTATTTTATAGAGGAAAAGTAAAATGTAGTGAAAAATAAATTTATTATTAAAGTGAAAAATAAATTCATTATTAATAAAGAACAATTAATTGAAAAGGCTTGTATCACTTTTAATCCAAATATAAAATTAGTTTGTTTAATGAGTAATTTCAATTGCATGCATAATAGCAATAATACGCCTCAAGTGCAATAGGTTTAATCCATAGTAACATCTATATATAACTACAAAAAATCCCACTCAAATGTACTTCCAAGGAAGTACCATCACTTGCATTTAACCCAATCACACTCACTAGATTTCCAATATTACATTGATTACTACCTATATTAAACATGGGTATATATAGCATTCTTAATTTTATCATATAACCTACAACATCACTAAATCTAATCAAATTTTATTATGCTAGATTTTAAAAATGACAAACAATTATGATAATAAAAAACAATTTTAACTCGACAAGTATAGTAGTTATGCACTATAGAAAGAACACAATTAATAGAAGAATACTCAATATATATATATATATATATATATATATATATATATATATATATATATATATATATATATATATATCTCGCTATTATATTTTTTGTGGTCATGTTATCCACATCCATGATATGTTTAAAAAAATAAATTATTATTTTTCTTGTAATCATATTATTGTGACTATTTTATCCACATTCATACATATTTTTCTCTTTATGACTTATCAAGTGATGTTTCAAGCTTACTATTAAATCTACTATTTTGAGTCACTTTTTCTCCACCATTTTTCTCCCTATGTTTGTAATATATATGGATCTTGAAGAATCTAATGTAGTTATTTTCTTACTTGCACTAATATGGTATGTTGATACCTATTTTTGAGATTTGACTATAAAATGGGTAAGTTGTCAACAACATTAAAAGTTGGTTGTGTAAGACCTTAAAAAAATATAACAAATAATAAACTAGACTAATGGTGTCTGGGAAAGAAAATAATATGTGAAGATAAAAAGTATATAAATTAAGAAATTTATAAAAGGTTATGAAGTGATAGAAACTAGATGTAATTACAAAGGTCAGACGATATATGAAATTATACTGGATAGACAATATATTTGACAAAAAGACCTCTTCCATCACTTATAAAGGGACTCTTCTAGACTTGTAAAAAGGTTGCATATTTGGAGTTTATATATAATATATTTGACAACTTTGTAAGAGTTCTCTCTTAAGGGTGATCATTCTCTTTGTCTTATCTTGATTCTAGAGCTCAAGTGGCAGCATACACCATTAATCTTGAGTTTGGTGAGTGCCCTCTTAACTGGTGTGTCATCATCTTTTTCCCCCCCCCCCCTTTCTAGTCTTTCATCCTTCAATTCCATATTTGGTTCTATTTTGGTTTGTTAATGCATGTTCTATTTGGCATTTATGCTTATCTTTGTGTTCTTGTTTTTGGTTCCTTTTAACTTAATCATCTTATTCTCTTGAGCTCCTAAAAGTGAACCTTCACATCTATATAGTCTTTGGTTATTTTAATGTCCGATGGGGATCTTCCTTGAGCTTTCTTCACCATCTTAACACCATATTTACTAAAATGAAAATGGGTCTTCATCATGATATGTAACTCAGAGGCATAAACGATGCATCAGAAAAAAGGAAATGGAAAATGCAGAGTGCTTTATCAGATGTTTGGTTAATATAGACCTATTAATTTGGCCAAACCCACATGACTTTGCCCTAACTTACATGGGTCAAGGTAAACAAGTCCATGTTTTGATTTGTACATTCAAAGATTTTCAGTTTTGATTTGTTCTTTCAAAAAATTTCAACTTTGAGATTCGAAGATCTTCATTTTTGATTCGTTTGTATATTTATCTTTATTTTGTTTTTTTTTGTTAAAATAAATTTACTTTGGTTTTTTATGACACTGGTGTGCAAAGGTTAGATCGTATCAGTTCCGGCGCTCGCGCTTCACAAAGTAGGATCGTGTATGCTCCGACATGTCTATGGACAATGTCGTGTCAAACTCAACAATATGTGTTCAATATCACATCGTATGCGCTCATATTGTGTCTGTACCCGTATTACGTAGGAAGCGAGGAAACATGGTCACACCATCGAGTCAGAGCTTCATAGACTACAAATTGCTTAAACTTTACTAAACTAAAAAGTACTCTAAAAACAAATTATTAACACATTTACGTAAAACACTAACTTTTACAAGAAAATCTAAAAATCAATTAAAATCAAAGAATTAAAACAAAAGAACACCCAAAAGAAGTGCATTTAACTATAAAAACATGTCAAATTTGGGATTTAATAGACATTATCTATTGTGAACGAAAAGATTTTGTCTTACAAACGAAGTCTAGTAATGTTTTATACTTTATGTTTTGTAAAATGCTTAATTAAAACATGGACTATTAGACTTTTTTCTAATAAAATTTAATACAGGAAGTTCAAACCTATTTGCAAAAATCCTTAATAATCAAATAAAAAATATCACTATAATTCTTGACTATAAGGTATTCACATTTTTCTATAGTCATACAAACCAACAAGCAATAAATCAAGAGAAATTTACTCTAAACAGAAAATTGATAAGTAGGTTTGATATTTATTGTCGAATGAAATAAAATATATTAAGGTTCTCTAAATTTTGAAATATAAAGCACAACTAGGCCGGATTCTCAAAGGACCCTTATCCAATTGTATTTAGTCTTTAGTGTTGTTCGTTTAGAAAGTAATTTTAAAACAAAAAAACATCAGTTTTAAAACAAAATTAGTAGTCTAAAACCAAAATTAAAATAATTAAAACGTATCAATCACATATTCAATAACGAAATTTAGAGAATCACTAGTTTAATCTATTAATCAATTCAATTAATCAACTAAACCGATTTATACAAATTAAATACTAATATCATTCAATCTTATTCATATATTCAATTATAAATCAATATCCAATAGATTTCTAATTTGAAATTTGATTTCATTAAAGTAAATTGGTATCACAAGAATAAACCGAAATTAGAGAAAAAAAGCCAAGCTTAGAGAAAAGAACTATCCATGCAAAACTCAATGTGTGTTGTTTGATCTTGATTTCATGAATTGATCAAGAGATTTATCTCTCCATTATTATTGAATAAGAGAAAATGCAACACAATAACATAAAATGAATAAAAAGAGAAGAGAGAAAGAGAAAAACTAAAATTGAGCCTAATATGGACTTTAATTATATTCTTAGGCTTGATTATAAGAGTTTTACCTAAAAAAACAAAAACTAATATGCATATAGTAAATGTAATGCAACTGAAATCATTAAAAAATAGTACTTACATAGAATATTATAACTAAAATAGTGACTAAAATCACATAAGATAAAAAGAGAAATTTAAACAAACATGTAAAAAGAATCCAATTTATTAATAATGAATGGAAACAATTTAAGAATAAGAAGTGCATATGAAACATATAGAGTATTCTATAACAAAACTGCAAATTTTTAAATAAACATTTACAATCCTTATATTTTTAATCAACAAATACATATATTTGTATTTTTAGGAAAATGATAGTCAGTTCTCCTATCGTATTTAGAAAATATGTTTTTGCTATATTTTGGTTTATAAATATTCTTAATTTTCCATTTTAAATCTTTTACTTTTTCTATTTTTTATTAAATGTTAGTAAATATATGTTTTGAATTAAAATAAGATAGAAAAAAGTGTTACTTTATTAGTAATATAAGATACGTGAGTATTGCATATTAAAGTTAATAGTTGTGAAAAAAGAATTTATGTTGTTAGAGGAAGAAATGGAGAAAGAGTGTGATTGTTGACCCGAAAACAGCGTCAAAGAAGAAGTCAACGAAGGAGGGTGGAGGTGGGTGACCGGGAGAAGCGGTGGAGAGAAAGAGGAAGCGACACGTCACATGGTCCCAAAGAGAGGGTCATGATGGAAATGGGACCCACATGCCAAGTTGCACTTATTTCGATTAAAATAGAAAACGAAAAGGGATAAGAAAAGGGTCTGAAAAGAAAAGGACAAGCAAAAGGACTGGTGTACGTGGGAATGCCACGTGTGTGACAGCCAGAGGGTGCCACGTGGCGCCTCGGGTGAGGGCGAGTGTTCTGTGCCACCGCACATCAATCAACTACAGCTGAGAGCGACCTTTCGGTGTCTCTTGGAGCCAACGTGTTACGTCATCATGCGCACGTGTCACTCTTACCTCACGTTTTCGAGTAAACCCAAAAACTTCCATCTGTTTTTTAATCTAACCATTTTCTTGAGTTTGGTAAAGAAGAGAGAGAAAGTTTCATCTCTCGAACGTGTGAAAAAAATGTTAAACAACTTTTTACTTTTTAATTATTATATAATTATGATGTTAAATTATATTATATAATATTTAATCTTTCTATTTTGTGAAATTATGTTCCTAATAAATGATAACATAAAGAATTATTTTATGTAAAATAGAGTTTAAAATAAATTACAATATAATAATTACGTATTATTTGTTAAAGAATTATTTTACATGATTTTCATAAATTATGAAAATAAAATATATTGTCATTTAATCTAAAGATGTAATATGATATTTTGTATCAGTTTAAAAAGAATGTTTAATCTAAAACCATAAGAATCAAAGTTTTAAATATTCTTTTATTATTGAAATTAGAGTTATCAAAACGGATCATTTGATCCAATCTACTATAAATTGGTCACCTAGTGAATAAACCTAAAGCGGGTCACTTATTAATAAGTCAAAAAAATTCGAGTTCGGCCCGTCTCACCATGAGTTGGTGGGTTAAATAGGTTGATTCACTTAATTAAAAATAATACAATTTTTTTTTTAAAAAAATTAAATTATAATTCTGATTAAGATCTAAATGATTTTCAATACCATCCAAAATGATATTAAACTCCAAATACAAACAAAAATTACAAAAATACAAATTACCGATCAATATTAGTCATAATTCCATAATCTTCGGAGTTATCACCACATGATTGACCGACGATGATCGGTTGGTGTAACACATAATTCCATAATCTCTAGAGTGATCGCCACATGAAATGTTACATAAATTTTCATATATCGAGCATCGTAACTTAAACGTTGGGGGGCCAGTCGGTCGGTAGTTGATAAGCCGACCGACCTATACAATACACTTTTTTATGAAGAAAAGTACAATTTTGAATATAATTATTTCAATTGTTTTATCACCTTCAATTATATTATTTTAAATTCTCTAATTTTGTATTTGTATCTATTTTGTTGGTTAATATACATTCCAATTAGAACTATTAAATTTGGCTAGAACCCGTGAACTAACCTACCCCACCACGGGTTTGGGTTGGGTTAGGATAATTTCATTTTACAAATTTCAGTGTGATAATTTTTGATCTGACTCACCCAAGTTGAACCCATAGTGAGCGAGGTTGGCTCACCAACCCGTTGATAAAGGCTCACACATGCAATTGGGTCATGATTAAGCCAAACCTAATCATGAACTCATGTAGAAAACTATAAATAGAAGTTAAAGGTGTGATTGTTGGAACTTTTTCTCTCAAATTTGTTACAACATTAATTGCTAATCCTCGATTGCAATTGGGCCATGATTAAGCCAAACCTAACCGCAGACCCATGTAGAAAACTATAAATAGAAGTTAAAGGTATGATTGTTGGAACCTTTTCTCTCAAATTTATTACAAAATTAATTGTTAATCCCCGATTGAAACAATGTCGACTTAAGCATTAAAGCCTTTTTAGTAGGTACCCCAATGGAAATAAGAACCGAGCGAGCGGAAGGATCACCGATCGAACGACTGAAGCGAAGACCTGAAGATTGGAGAGAATTGTTTAAGTAGATGTTAATCCCTTACACCCGAAACATTTTGGTATCCACTGTGGGGTCGAGAATTTATCGAACAACAAGAAACATGACAAACAATGTACAAGTGGAGGACACCTCGGATGACCAAAACACAAGGGATATCTTACAGAGGATGGAGCAGCGCATGGATGAGATACAACACAACTATGAGAAAGAGATTTGAATCCTAAGGGATGAGAATGCAGCGATGAGGCTACAAGGGGTTGAGAAAGACCTTATCCTTTCAACCCCTACCTTGCCTAGACTACCTAAGTAAACTCGGGTAGAGCCTGCCCAGGAGAGGGAGGAACAACCTCAACCTTCTTGGGTGCAGCCCATCAATCAGGCATAAGAGGAGTGCACCGGAAAGCACTGGTGCCAACAATGGCTACAACCCATGTAGAATGATAGTCCACACAGATGGGGATTTCCCCTTAACACAAGAGGTCTTAGAAACCCTGTTACCCAAGCGGTGGAAAATGCCCCAGTTTGAGAAGTATGACGGAACCGAGACTCTTGATATAAGTAATGGGAAATGGTATACTTCGTTGGGGCTTGCTATGAGAGAAATGGGAAGTGAAATCTTTGGTAAATTGTGTAAGAGAATTGGTTGGGTGGTTAATTATGAGATAACGTCATTTCGTTTAATATTACTTGGTGGTAATATGTTGACAGTGGCGAACTATTATAAGGGCAGAGGGGCCATGGCCCCCCAAAAATTTTGATTTATTTTAATTTATGTATTTAAAAATTTTAAAGGTTTTTAAATTATGTATGCTAAAAAATTTTGATATTTTTTATAATTTATGCAATTAAAATTTTTGAAACTTTTTAAAGTATGTATAGTTTTTAAAGTTTTTTAAATTATGTGTAGTATATAAAAATCAAAGAAAATTAAATTAAACCTTTTTTATTTGACTTATAAATCATAATATTTAATTATTTGATAATAAAATTTGAAATCAAATATAATAAAGAATAAAAAAGTTATTAAGATATTTTTTATCTGTCTCCTGAGTTTCTCCCATATTGTTCTCATTTTTTACTTTTACTTGTTTTTTTTATTTTTAAAGAGAAAAATAAATCGTTGTCTCTTATCTCTTATATGTTCTATTTCCTTCTTGAAAAAAAAATATTTTTTGTCTTATTTAGTAGTGAAATATTAGTTTAATAGTTAAAATTATTTTTTATCTAACGAACTTTTTGTATATAGTTATTTTCTATGTATTTTTTTTATAACCGATTTTTAATTGTAACTTAATTATCATGAATTTTTATTTTAGTATTTACGTTTCTATTTTTTATTAGATTATGACAAATTATTCTTTAGTCTTAGTCTTTAAAAAAAAATATTGGTAAATAATAAAAGAACAAATTATATTTTAAAAATGATAAAAAAGGAAATTGTGTGAAGATGAAAAAGACAAATTCAACTTTTTGACATATATTCTGAACCATGATACCTCATTTAATTGTCCAATTATAAATTTGTTTTTTTTAAAGTTCAAAGAATTACAGGTGACTCATTACTATAATAGAAAAATTGTTTTTTGTAATGAAAATTATCAAAACAAGATTGTTGAATAAAGATGGAAGGTGATTTTTTTTGCTGACAATTTGTTTGTTTACATTGAAAAAGAAATAGCTGGAAATTTTAGTTTTGGTCCAATTATTGATGAGTTTAAGAATATAAAAGAACAAATGACAATAATTATTATTTCTTTATATAGTTATGGTTATACTAAATTATGTATTCATTATCTTTGCCTTAGTGACAATAATTAAATATATAAATTTTAATTGTATTATTTTGGCTCCCCCTAAAATATTAACAAGATCCACCACTGTATGTTGATGATTACATGTTGTGGCTTTGAAAACATCTTATAGTTGATAGCTTGGATGAATTATCATATATTATGGTATGATTGGTGAGTTGTATGTTGATTTACATTATTATGTGATATGTTACATAGTTAGCTCACCCTTGCATGTTTATGGTTTTGGTTTTCACTTGCGATGATCGTATAACTTGTGTTATACGGTAGTAGATATTTTGATGCATATAAAGTTGGAGAAGCTTAGTTGTGAGGAGCTCGTACGGATGCTTTTGGGAGCTTTTCTTTTTCATTTGAAAATTTTATTTCGAATAAAATGTAACAGTTAGTCGTTTTCAGTTTTGGACTTGAAAGACCTTGTCTTCAGTTTCATTTTGATGATTTAAACCAATTGGTGGTTGAACAATGTTTATTTCTGGAGAATAAAACTTGTTTCAGTCAAACTTTTGGCAGGTAATGTAACATCTATTACGTAATGAAAAAAATTTATAATTAAAAATAAAATCGAACATAATTATTATCCCCAAAACATGGGAAAATTTAAAATCCTCAATGGCGGTAAATAAAAATAAAAATAAACCGTTAACTATTTATTGCAGGCTCGAAAGCCAAAGCCAACTAGTAATTAACAATTACAAGTTCTAAAAACATATGTTTTTCATAAAACCCCAAGCTCCAGCCCTCGGTCCTTCTCGATGCCTCACCATCAGCACTTGAATCATCATCTACTCCTGTGTGACAAGTCATAGATCATCGTCAAATACAAACAGAAAGTGTGAGCTAAATAAACAAACTCACATAAATAAAGATAAATACCCTTCACCCAAAATAACTTAACCATGTTATCATTTTTAAAGACCTTCATACCATAAGGTACAATGAAAACCCTATTCTTATAACTTCTATTAGATTAACACATAATCAACCATGGTCTTAGGGATTTCATATGCTTCCACAAACCCGTCCACTCATGGTCCAACTCTATGAACCTCTCCGCTCGTAGTCTGACTCTACGAACCTCTCCGCTCATAACATCCTCAAGTGTGAGTACAAAATATATGAACCTCCCCGCTCGTATCCCCACACAAGAGTACATTCAATGCGAACCTCCTTGTCCATATTAATCACATGTTTCCAACTCCATTATGAACCTCCTCGCTCGTAATTCATCCAAGCATATTCCAAACCAAGACCCTCACAACAAACCATACAAAACACACCACAAATGCACCCTGTCACTAGACTATGACCTAGCACAGCCAGGCGAAGTTTCAGTGTAGATCGCCTGCCGATCCCAACACGTTGTTAGGCGTCACTCGCTCTAGGGACTTCCCTGGGTAACTTATCGCCTAGCAGTCTAACCAGTACCGCCAAGCGCTATACCAGTTGCGTGAGCTTCTGGTTTAGCACCCCAATGCAAGTTTTTTTTTTCACCTCAAACGTCTTAGGTACAAATACAGACTACCAATTTACATGTCTATACATTACAACATGATTCAAAATTACACTATCTTCATGCACACCAATCATATAAGATCACATATAGTCAACCATTTTAACTCATGCCAATGCTTGAATGGAACCAAAAATCAACCATGCTCTTATACATTATGAAACAACAACATATTCATTTATTCATACAAGGAATAAAACTAAATTCAAACAACACCTATAAGAACTCCCCTCTTACCAATTCATCATGTCAACCCACAATTAACATCACACTTAGTCTTATAATTCCACCTATTAATTTTACATTATGCCCCCTAAGGTATATTCCAAAAATAGAACTCATCTTCTACAAATAACTCATACCAACAATCATACTTTACCTCAATCCCATCTGCACTAATTCCTTTACTCGATTACATTACCAATTCCAACTTAGCATCGTCCCCCATTCATGTCCCCATGAATTAGATACACAACAACACATTTTGTCCAGTTCCTATTACTACCACATGTATGATTCAAAATAAGCTCGAACAAAACCCACCCACAACACCACACACCAAACACACACCCTGCTGCACTACAAGCGTCGCCTGGCAGGGCCTTACTGGCCGCCAGGCGGTGCATCAAAGTTCTTGGACATAACTTAGATTTCTGCACCTGAGGGAAATTCCAAAAATCACAACAACTCGACACAGGCATTCAATTAAACAAAATCCACATTAATTCATGTTCCTAGTACTCAGATACATCCAACTTAACGCATACCAGTACAAAATTACAACACTTTTCACATTCAATCATGATTTTGATTCAATCCCCAAATCCTCATTGAACCCACATGGTTGTGTAATCACATAATCACCGGAATAACAACACAATAGCTATTTTCAACCCTTTATAACGAAAATATTCAACAAGCATAAAATCAATTTACCCAGAGGATCAACAATGACCCAAAAATCCAACAAAAACACAAAAAAGAACAACACTATTTGTGTCGTCTAACGGGCCACGATTGTCACCAGGCGGTTTCTGGGAAAACCCAGGAAACAAGTTTATTCTACACGCGTTGCCTAGTGGCCCAAGAACACCACCAAACGATTTCTGGCAGAAATCCAGAAACATGAGTTTTATAGCCTAAAGAGAAGGGGAAATCATGCAATCATGCTTCAACATATCATGAAACACATAACTAAAATTAAAATCAGGAAGTACAACTCCCCTTACCTGGATTTTCTGCTCCAAACTCGCACCTAGAACCCTTCTTGCACAACCCTTGATCTACCATTGACCTCTTAACAAAAGAACTATCTCTAGTCCTCTTGCACTCGTTAGATCAGGTTTTTAGTGCTATCACAATTCACCCCAATAGTTGTATAGAAACCCTACACTTTCCCATTAGTAACTCCTTCCTTTCCCCCTTTTCAGCCCTAAAATAATTAAATAAAAATAAAATACAAAAATTGGGATTTATTGCCATTCAAGTGACATTACTTGGAGGTTTTTCCTATTTAATAACTGAACTACCGACTCTAATCATCTACCAACGTAGCAAAATAATTCAAGTGCAAAAAGGAACTATTTAACGCCAAATAAGGTTCAAACTCACCTCCACCCAGTTACCAAACATATGCACAACCAACAAGTCATTTCATATTTCATGTTATTTCATGCTTATAAACCAATACAAGGACACATCACACGTTTACGCATACTTTCCAAAAATAAAATAAAATAAATAACACATTAATGTTGTACACAAGACTTAAACCTAAGTCCTTTCAACACATTTAAGTACTCTCAGTCACTTAAGCTACCACTGATCCTTTTCATGATTGGCTCATTTAATTCTTTTAAATGTATCTCCAATCCACAATTATTGATAATTAAAAATTTATTTATATTTTATTTTCACGGGTCTTACAAGTGATATTTTAAGATAAGATAATTGTGGAAATTCTTATTTAATAGGATGGTATCAATGATTGTGTTTTAAAGTTTGGAAAACAAAACAACTTTCACATGTGACATCTTGAAAGGGGTGTTACACATGAAGCCATGCCATATGAAGTAAAGGCCAAGACAAGTGGAAGTTAGAGTTGCCATTTGAACTATTTGCTCAAGATAAGGCTTAAAATGAAAGCAACACTCAATTACTCACAATTTCAACAAATATTCTTTATCATATATCAAATTTGAAAAATACAAGAGGTGTGGCTCTCTATTGATAAATGAGAGGCCAACTAGATTAAGGAATTTAAAATAGGTTAATTCCTAATTATGTGCCACTAAACTATTATCTTTAAATCTAAAACATGTTGCAATTTAGCATGTGCACAATGCTAGCCATGTGATTCACCTTTGTAGAAGCATTTCTTTTCCTTGCAAAGTTAACATATACAGAAATTTGCATCTTACATGTGTGCATAATGCAACCCATGCTCATCTAGACGCACCTCCATCCCTTATGTTCAAACCATATGTTCCTCATCTCCTTTTGGATCTAAGGCAACCCAATGTGCTTGCTCACTCCTAACACACCTCCCAAACTATTGCTTGCACCTCCTTTGCTAATGACTCTCCTTTTATTTGTTATTTATACATTTGGGTTGATTAAGATTTCATCATCCTCCTTGGGTTAGAGAGAATTCGCCCACGAATTCTAAAACACCGTAGACACTTTATTACCTACACACAAACATACAAACATGAGTTATAAAAACATGCAAATCTAAATTAATCCAAAAACAAAAATCTTTTTAAATTGAGAATTGGATCTTATGAGAGACCAATCTCTTATTATGAAGGTATTGGAAGATCGTCCTCGAGGATCAAATACCAACGTAAAAAACACATCAAATACTTTCAAAATAAATGCTTTGTTTACAAGGGAACACAAAAGAATATCCATACAAACAAAAAAAGTAAAAGAATGTCTCTGAATGTTCATAGAAATTTTATGAAAGGACAAAAAGATACAAGTTAGTAAGTTTTCCCAATGAAAAGTAATAATTCTGATTTAAATGGGAACAACACTTCAAAGTATTGCAATCACCTTTAAAGGATTCTTTCTCAACCATGTATGTAACCGATACTTATCCTCTTTTTTGAAAGTTTCTAACATTCTTCTTCTTTCATGATCACGCTTGCCTTTAGAATCCTCTAAGCAGTAGAATCTTTCCAGCATGCTACACATGTCTTCTTCTATTTGAGCGAATGTTCTCTTTTTTTCTTCTACTTCCACCATAAGGTGAGCTTTATGAGGTAAAGGTGAATTGGAAATGTTCCTTGAAGATTTCCAAGACACAGTTGTTCCACAAGAAACAAAAAACAAGTCAACGAAGACAGAAATAGTTAAAACTTTCTCTTCCTCTCTCTCTCTAAGTGTACCTCTCGATCAGATTGGTGCAAGGAGGGTTCACTCAAGAAAAACCAGAATGTCACTTCAATTTAGGTAAGTTCTTAAGCGAGCAACTCAAATCCAGGAGGAGCAACTCCACTCCATGTTAACATAAGATGCTGGAAAACCCCATTGGACGAGCCAAACATCAAGTAGGTTTTGATGATAACAAAATCCATAATGAAAGAAGAAAGATAAGTCAGTATAACAATGTTCCAAGATAGATAAAGATAATTAGAGACCAATTTAGACACTAATTCCTTTAGTAGTAAAAACATTGGTAACTAATGCTAAAGAACAATTTAGTAACCAATTCACAAATCAATTATAATTTTTTATTCATAATAAAGACTATTTTAAATACCAATAATCTTTGGTTTATAAATTAATATCTAAATTAGTCACTATAATAACTAATTATTTTTTGTCTTTAAAATTAGTTGCTATTTAGACATTTTCTTGTAGTGTTTATCGATAAATATTAGTATTTTAAATTTCTAATATTTAATTAAAGTTAATATATTTAGAAAAAAAAAATCTAACTATATCACAAAGGATTGCTTATGTAAATACTCCATAGCTTACGTAGCAATGAGCCATATGATCACATTTTTTACTTACAATTAATTTTATGCTATAGATCAAGACGATATATGGCTTAAAATTTCATGGTCAGATTAATTAAATTTGTCAGTATGTTAAATTTTATACTAATGATAAATGATGTCTCTATGAAACAAATTGCAGGATTTCATTGAAATACAACATCAAAACGATCTCTGGATGTCTTCAAATTAAGTCCTCCACAATTATGGAATGATTTGTCAATAAACCTAGCAAACTAGTACCAGAATCATCAAGTAGTTCAATTTTTAGAGCAAAGTCAGATTGCAGGTTCATGGTGATTTTCTTTATGAGTGCTCCTATCATACCCAAACACTCTAAGGGTTTTGGTATGCTTGCCTTTTAGACCTTTAATGATTTTGAACACACCAAGAAGAGACACTAAGAGAGAGAGAGAGAATTTCTCAGGAAGTGTCAAAACCATTAAATTTTCGATGAAACCATATAATTTGTCTTTACTCATTATGAATCTAGCCCTCATATACATTCATAGGTACTCTTTGAAGGGAAGAGTGGTTCCATGAAGCTCCAACATATGTGTTCATTGCCATGTGATCAAACCTATGTACCTAAAGGTGGTGTTAAACTATAAACAAACGAGGCATCTGAATTCTGTAAAAGATCTCTCAACGACAACAAGGTTTGGAAGGAAGGTTCCATGGACAAGAAAAAGAATGGAGCCAATTGGATTTATTGTCTTTTGATTTGGAAAGCACTTTGGATTCTTGTTTAGTTTGGATGGCTGTAGAGTCCGAAGTCATTCCTGATTCTTCTTTATCTGATTCATGTGGTTTATCTGATTCATGTGGTGAAACATCCATCTTCGTAGAACCATTTCCTTCTTCTTTCAACCTACAATAATTCCATAACAGATTCAAATCAATATGCGTGTACAGTTAGACCTGAAACTAAAAGAACTTTTTCAGAGAATCTCATGACAAATTATAATGCCTCAGCGTGTGCAAACATCAAAATAGATAACAAGGACATACTTAATGCAATAAAAAGAAGCATGTTTAACAATAAGGTAAATAGAATGCAAAATGAGACATGTAGCAAGAACCAAAGAACAACTTTAAGTTGTTTAACTTGATGTCTAAATAATAAATGTGATATCGGTGAAGAGGAGAAAACATACGTTTGGGAGGTGTGATGATGACACTTTGTACGATTACAACTCCAACAAGAGGAGAATGATGGGCAACAACTCAAACACTTGCAGCTCGGCCACAAATTGTTCATCCAGCCACAACTATAAGAGTAGCCTTTCCGCCTCTTTCTGCAATGTACATAAGGGGATATTCCTCAATAATTGGATTTGGCTGAGTTTTGAATATCTATGGATCAATGTCCTTGTAATTTACCATGCTAATAGTTAACATATATGCTTGTCTATAAATCAGTTGTAAAGGATGTGTACAAATATAAGAATTTCCACATGGACATTGGTTTGGTCTCCTATTTTGTATTTTTTTTTTTTTAAATATAGTCTGGGAATGGTGTAGCTGACTAATACTCGCTGATATGCAAACCTAGTTAGTATTGTAGTCAGAATGGTGATGCTTTAACATTTTTGTTTTTTTACTAAAAAAGGTACAATCCATAGAAAATATATATATATA
>Ga0214545_1002978_pt1 | contig 32584 bp, 24 predicted proteins | sample CNSS4metaG_FD_160064 | JGI IMG/M metagenome (GOLD analysis project Ga0214545, IMG submission 160064) | Root nodule microbial communities from cowpea collected in UCLA plant growth center, Los Angeles, California, USA - CNSS4 | ecosystem: Host-associated > Plants > Roots > Nodule | place: USA...
AAAAAAAAACGTAAAACACTTTCTTAAACCTTCTTTATTGATTAAAATTTATTACAAACCAAAAAACCAGGAAAAAATGTGTAATAAGTGAAACTTAAAATTTTGTGAGTCTAGTAAAAATTCTGTTGAAGAGCGTGCTCCTTGATCAATTGAGTACCCATTCTTGGTCTTTTAACTGTGGAAATAAGATCCCATTTCTTTGGGTTTATCCTAGATCAATTTTACAATAAATTTTATGAGCAAAACATTCTTTCCGAATTCAACTGTAGGTGTAAACTGTGTGCATTTGACACATACCCTGATATGGGAATTCTTTGATTTCCAAACTTTCTTATGTGGAATAATGTGACAATAAAAGATCATGCAAGATACACGAATGAGTGATACTGAACTGCAAGGTTTGAAAATTTTTACTTCTTCAGTGTCACTCACTTGATACAACGTTTCTCACTGCATTTGTGGAATAAGAAACTACTACTAAGTCATCTGAACATATCATGATACAATACATTTATCATAACTTGAATACTCTAGAAACACAACAAGGTTATTCTTTGTGTGGTACAGAAAATAAGAAATCCATTGCAGGGCAAGCATACCAATACAAAATAATCATGGAGTTTGTACATTAGATTCAGACTCAGATGATGTGTTACGGTTATTCATTTCAGGAAGCCTAATTTCCTCTATGTTCCTAACAGTTTCATCCATTGTTGGCCTATTATCTGCCACCTTAGCCACACATGCAAGTGCAATCTGAAGCATCTGCACCATTTCCTCTTCAAAATACTGCCCTCTAAGAAGTTCCTCATCAAAAACTTCAGCAGTCCATTCCTCTCGAACCACAGACCTCACCCACCTTGGAAGATCAACCATGTCCTCATAGCCAGGATATCCAATTGGAGCCTTTCCAGTGAGTATTTCAAGAAGGAGCACTCCAAAGCTGTAAACATCAGACTTCTGAGTGATTCTCCTGTACTCGGTTACTTCGGGAGCACGGTAGCCATTGGCTTTTGACATGGTTGATTGGGTGGTCATCATAGGAGTGAGTCCTATATCAGTGATGCAGCCATCACATTCTTTGGTTATGAGCACATTGGAGGACTTGATGTTGCCATGAGTAAGTTTCGAATCCATGTGATCAGTGTGAATGGAAGCAAGTCCCTTAGCAGCTCCAAGTGCAATCTTCATTCTTGAATCCCAGTCTAATGGAGATCTTCCAATTCCTCTGTTCCCTGTTGTTTTTTAGGAAAGGATGGAAGAATTAGGCAAAGATGTAGCTTTGTTATAGTTCATTATGTGTCAGCTAGTTGCATGATGAATTGCTTATTGCTACATAAGTAACATAATGCAGCTGTTGAATGGTGAGCAAAAGACACCATATGTTGTCCATTATCTTGCCTAATCCCTAAAACTACTGCTAAACAATCTTCAATGGTGATAGAAATAGAAAAACAGGCTACTTTTTCCATGACATCAATCTGGCCAGTGAAATTTTCCTTTAATAACTAGAATAAATATTGACTTCATCACACCAAGTAGCTAGATAAATATAATGCAGATGAAGAAAGGTGAAGAAAAAACGTACCATGCAGCAAGGAAAACAAGCTGCCTCCAGGCATGTAGTCATATACTAGAAGTTTCTCATCTTTGGAGAAGTAAAAAGCTCGAAGGGGCAAAACATTGGGGTGCCGACCAATTCTTCCTACAACCTCCATCTGCTGCTCAAACTCCTTCTTTCCAACTAGAACTTCCCTCAACCTTTTAACTACCACTGCTGTTCCATCCTCCAAAGCAGCCCTATATGTTGTTCCATAGCTACCCTTTCCAAGAACTTCAGCTGAAGCCTTTAGCAAATCTTCAAGGTCAAAGCTGTAAGAGCAACCTTCAAAGAAAAACAACCTGTTTTTTTCAACCTCTTGCACCCCACTCCCAAAACTCTTTGAAACCTCGGTCTTTCCAGAACACGGTGCCTTTCCTGTAAGTATGCCACTGCTTTGACTTTTGTTCTTCTTTAAACAGCATACAAACATCATCAAAACCAAGAGAGAGAGGAAAGCACAGCCCCCAATTGCCAGAGCAAGTATAGAAGCTAGGCCAAAGTAACTCTTTGAAGTGGTAGCACTTCTATTTTGGGGAGCTGCTGATGGAGAGAGTGGTTGATGAACAGGAGAAGGAGAAAGGGAGGAAGAAGATGAAGATGGAGTGGAGACTGCAGAACAGTTATTGAGAGGTGGTCCACACAAGTGAGGGTTCCCAGCAAAAGAAGTGTACGGATAATTGTTGATGGACTTTGGAATTGAGCCATTCAAGTTGTTATAGCTCAAATTCAAATACTTGAGACTTGGAAAGTTGAAGTCAGGAATAGCCCCAGAGAGGGAATTGTTTTGGAGATACAACCAGGTTAGTCTACTGAGATTCTGAAAGGTAGGTGGGATACTTCCGGAGAAATTGTTAGAGGAAATATCTAATGCTATGAGTTTAGGGGAGATAGAAGAAGGGATTAGGCCTGAGAAGCTATTTTGCTGCAGGTTTACATATTGGAGTGAAGGAATAGAGAGAATGTCAGAAGGAAGGTTTCCTCTAAGGCCATTGGAGTGAAGGCTCAGAATTTTAAGAGAATTTAGTTTTCCTAAGCTATTTTCTGGAATGGAGCCCTTGAAACCTGCCCCTGGAAGATGGATGCTAATGACACTAGTTTCATTTTGGTTGCAAGTCACACCAGCCCAAGAAGTACAAATTGGAGTGGACTCACTCCAATTTAACCTTGGGGCGTGAGGAACATTTGAGAAGAACTCAAGGAGAGCTTTTCTGTCGGAGTTCAAGTCAGCTACAATCAGGCCAAAGAGAGACACTGTGAAGCTTAGCAGAACAAATGAAACAGCACGGAATTGGAACTTCATTGGTTCTTGTTTGGTGTGAAGTGGAGGCAAGTGATGGTTCCAAGTTCTGATCTTAGCTGTTCTTCATCCTTGCTTGGTTCAGCTTTGGAAAATTATGGTAAAGTGTTAGCTGATCATATGGCTGAGAAGGATAAAAATGTTGAAAGTCATAATGAACTACTTTTTTATTCAGTGACATTGAGTTACTTGAGTAAGAAAGAGTTTAGTCTAACAACAATGATGTGCCACTTGGAAAGTGATGCAGAACTTAGACATGAAATGGTGGTTTAGATTATTAGTTTACAGAGTGGATTTAGAAATTGAGTAGAAATCAAGTCAAAAACTTCAGCAATTCCGTTCTTAGAGAACTTGAATTTTAAAGTGAGAATGTCTTCTGTTGGTACATTTTTTCAAACAAATCAGTCATTTCAAAACAAGTAAGAAGATTCCTTTACCAAAAAAAGTATTCCTTTAACAAAAAACAAGCAAGAAGGAAGGGGGAAAAAGGAGGGTTGTGATTGAGAATCCAAGAAAAAAAGAAATCAAAAAAGAAAAAGCTGAAGTTTGACTCACTTTTGTACTTCATAAAGAAAAGGCATTGTCGCTAAAAGTAGGCTGAAATCTCCTAATTTAAAATGATGCCGTGAATCATGAGTCTTGATTTCTAGTTTTTGCCACCAAAACTGGTCATTGCATAATCTAAAAGTTCACCATCAAATACTGAAAAACTACTTTTTTTTCTTTGGAGCTAGATTGAGACATTTACTGTGACAAAGGACATTCAAAAGGGATGCAGATGGGTAAAAAATTTCACACTCAAAAGAAGCATACCACCAAAATGTTAACTAATACAAACTTGCTGATTCATCCAGTGAAGTCATACAAACATAACATCAGTCACCTTAGGAGCAATGCCAGAAATATTAAACAAACAAAACAGTTAAGAGAGAAGGAAGTGACAGAATCAGCAGATCATACCAGAAAACTCTCATTGGCTACATATATGAATCACTTGACTCCATTCAACTTAATTAAAGACCAGATTTTCAGAGATAAATAGATCATTGCAACCATTGTACACAGAAACAAATGTTATACAGATTTGTGAAGAAGATGCTAAAAGCAAAGGATCAGGTTCCAAAAACAATTATGATGAGCAACAGAGGCAACCACCGACAAATGGACCATGTTCATAAAAAATGCCTTCTTTTCCAATCCTTAATCAAGCAAGTGTTCACATTTGGAGTTTAGAGGAACCAAGAGAACATACCTGTGTATGAAATTCAGTGTGAAGATACCAAGAAAAGAAGCAGCACTACCACTTCACAAAAATAATCAGGAGATGTTTAATCCAGTTCATCAAAAAGAGGAGAATTGCAATGAAATTCAAAATCTGTAATGAAGATCTAATGAATTGGTGAGCAACAGAGCAAAACTATAGTTTTTGTGCACGCAACATATGACATGAAAGCATGAAATAAATAGAGATTGAAACTAAGCACTTAGGAATTGGTGATGATTTTCCTACTTAACTACAAATCTACTCTGGCAGCAATAATGAGGGAGCTAACCAACACCAAATTACAAACTCTTTTCTGTCACTAACAATCACATTAATGTCCACTTTTTGCAGTTGAGATTAGCTCAACGTAAGAGGAAAAAAGAACATGGCTTTGCATGACTTCAACTCTAACGTTTGAAATGAAGCAGCAAGTCATAAATTAAATTAGTTGGCATGTCTTTGGGATTTGGGAATGAACCCTATAGAGAGTATTCACTAATTAAACAACTCACGCAACAACTTTACGTCTTGTTTTTACCTTCATTATGAACAGTGTAATTTTAGTTCTTTAAACCATAGGACCCACTCAACCCATACACCAAATTTATTTCTACCAGCATCAAAAGCCAAATCAAATTTAAAAATATTTGTTTGAAGAAATCCTACCTGTGTATGTGTTTAATATTTCAAATGTTCAATATTTACCTGCACAAGTAAAAGAAAATTTGAATCATTATAGAGTGGTATTCAATGGTAATGGGTACACATATATTGGAAATTGATGGGAGCAAGGAATTATGCATAAAAGCTATGACTAGCTGTTGCAGAAGAGAAGCACTTCCTGAACTTTCCTTCTGTCTGTCACATAAATAACAAAATTTTCCTAATTTTTTAAAGTAAAAATTGATGGAGGGATTCAAATTCTATAATTAAGATATTTGAAAAATGAAAACTGCATTCAAACCTAAAAGTAAATGGTATTAGTCTAGATTGTCGTTTTTGTTATCGGTCAAGGATATTTTTTTACAGTACATGAAATATTAATATAGATTATTATTATATCCTCGTTCACTTGAAAAAACTATAAATTATATTTATAACTTCCACCGTATCTATATACTACATTCATATCTCATAAATAATAATAATAATAATAATCTATTACCTTTCAAAAATAATGTTATTGACTTTACATAAATATTAAACATTAAAATTAAGTTTAATTTGAATGTTATTTTAGTAATAGGTTCAAGTATATCTACAATATACATACAATAAAACTAATTAATATTATTGCCTTTAGTCTTTTAAACTTTTTTCTCTAAGCACTACCATTGTTTCAGTAGTATTTGGTGTTGAGCTAATCTAATTCAATATAAAGTAAAACTCCGTCAAGAAATTATATTCTGATTCAACTTTATATTCAAAACATTAATTCGTTATTCTAACTCTTTAATTATTTTATAATATAAACCCATTAGTCATTAATTAACCATAGATAAAAAGAAATATTACAAAAGTAGTTAAAAATTATGTCACTAGGGACTATGTAATGCATCAATATGAACAATGAGATCATGACAGAAAAAATGGTTGTACATTTTACCTTTTCCACTTAATTATTATGTGACCTAAATGCAACTAATGAAACTCATATATTGTTCCTTTATTTTCACTGAGTCTTTGTTGTTTTCTACGTGGAATTTACCAAGTAAGAAACGATATGCTTTCGATTTTATTGACATTGGTTATAATTGCTTGCAGTATTGTTGCTATTATTTGGTTATTTAATATGATGGTTGATTGTGAAAATTTAATTGAGGATGTGATGTTAGGAATTGGCAATAAAATGAATTTTGTTATGTGTGGGAAAAATCGAAATGAGTGAGAGATAGAGATGGTAAAAATACTCGCGTTTGCTGTGAAATTTGCGACCAATAGTTAATACTTGCGAGTTTTTATTACTCGCAGGTAGTGGGTATTTTAATACCCACTTATAAATGGATCGGGTGTGATATTATACTATTCGTGTGGATACCCGTTACCCGCAAAAAATTAAAATTAAAATTTAATTTATATTTTATTAAGTCAAATTTAATTAAAATTAAAATTAACAGTATATTTTATTATGTCAAATTTAATTATAATTATAATTATAATTTAATTTAATTTAATTTATATTTTATTTTTATAATTTTATATTAAAAAATTTATAAAATATATATTTTTTAAATATTTACGGGTATCGGATATTCACAGGTACATACATGTTTTAAAAATATTCACGAATATTTTTTAAACGGATACTCGACAGGTAAACAAGTAGGTAGTGAACAATTTTTTTTTTTTGTCGGATCGAGTTGCGGGTAGACACTATTGGTGTTCGACTTTACCCGTTATCATCTCTGAGAGAGAGTGTTGGTGAATGGTGTATAAACTTGAGCATGTATGAGATACGGGAACCATTTTCAAAGATAGCCGTTTTATTAGAAGATCCTGGTAATTGTTGTTCTCGAGATATAAAGAAAAGTGGTTCATGTCCATTATATTTAACCAAAACCTATAACAATTGAATCCTTCACGTTTTGGTTTAGTGACTCAGCCGTAAAATTCAAGAAACGTCGTCATAAAAAGAATTGAAGAAGCATAAAAATGGATAGGAAGCAATACAAAAGGTGCAGTTTGTAGTCCATTCTATTTCATGCTACTCAATGTAGGTAGAGCTAATTATGTAGGAGTGTTATGATATTTTATTTTAGTTGAATTCTAAGTATACACTGCAAGTCTTACTTAGTGAAAGAAATTGAGGTGGAAGAAAAAATAAGGAGAAATGAGTAAAAGGTTAAGATGTTGGATTAAAATTAAGTAGAGTGGAAAGGAAAAAAAATGAAGGAAAGGTAAAATATTATGTGAATAAAACAGCTATAGTTAATGAGAAAAACAAATTTGTTCCTGTATTCTTTGCTGAGTTTTTTATTTTGTTTTTAGAAGAATCTTGACGCAAATCCGGTAAATGATATTAGAGTTCTATTTTATTCTTGGGAACACATCACAATTGATTGCGGATTCATGCTTGATATAGATATTGATACGTGATACTCTAATTCTAATTGATAAAAAAGATAAAAATTGGTGATAAAAATACTGTAAAAATTTGTAATTTCAAGGATTAGGTGAAAAAAATTAAAATTTAAGATATCACGATTGGTTATTGAGAACGTATTCTGTTAGGATTAACTCCTAACATGATTACATACTTTTTTACATATTTAATAACCACTCATAATCATATTATATTATTTTTATAAATTAATGGTCGTCTGATGATTTGATTTGATGATATTACTCACATGATTGATACTCATATAATTCATTAATCTTTACACTTTAACTCTTTATGTAACATTTTGTATTAACTATTTGATTGATATTTTCTTTTGGGGTTAGCATGTTGTGTTTATAAATAGATTCTTTCTCATTTCTCCTTATTCTCTATTCTTCATTTATTTTTCCTCTTTATTATTAACTTTATTTTATAAAGCGTTATCAGCATGATGTTCTAACCAATTGAACGTTGGTGAAACATTTTTCCTCTCTAATGATGTGTGTCTCAATCCAGGCTCTTTCTAATCCTTTCTTAATTTACAATTTTATCTTATATTATTATGTTTGAATTTGTGACCCTTGATATTATAAGAAAGAATTAATTATATTGGATTTTAAATATTGAAATACATTTATATGCAATAGGTCTTGGTGATACCATTAAAGAAAGAAATAAAGTATCTGAGCAACTAATTTGCTCCTACGACAACAATATTGTGAAAAAAGATTTCACAAATATTATGGATTTATTTCATGCCTTTATATGGTTGAACAAAGCAATAAAGCTTTTGATGAAAAATAATGAGATTTGTCCAACTAGTTCTGCTACATTCCCAGAAGTGAATTCAGCAATAAATATTATGAATTTATTTCATGTCTTTGTATGACTAAATAAAGTAATGAGCTTTTGATCAAAAATCATGAAACATGTCTAATTGTCTGATTGGTTCTGCTCCATTCCTAAAAGTGAATGCAGCAATAAATATTATGAATTTATTTCATGTCTTTGTATGGTTGAACAAAACAATGAGTTTTTGATAAAAAATCATGAAACTTGTCCAATTGGTTATGCTCCATTCCCAAAAGTGAATGTGCCAACATTTGATTTATATTTTCATGATCGTGATATTGATTATGGACATGATTATAAAGGAAATTTCAAAGACATATTTTGTCACCAAAAGTAGCACAATAATGTGAAAAAGGAAAAAACTGTAAAAATATTGACAAATAAGATGAAAGTATATATTATCATTACGATAGTAAAGACCATTTGAGTTGTACATTTCGTATACAAAAGCATCTTACAAATAATGAGAAGAACATATAAACACACTTTGCTTATGAAGATGGTGATTCTGATTATAGCCATATGGATGTTACTCCTCTTGATATTATTATCTTCTTTGCTAAACCAAATGGAAGCATTGATCACCTCATTAGTTATGAGAGTGTTAAAAAAAAGATTTTCTCATATTGATATTTATGTTTGTAAAAAGAATGAATGTTGGCAGTAGCACGAATGATGAAGATATATGTCTTATTGATAGTACAACAACTCATACAATTATCAAGAGTAATAAATTTTTCTCTTATTTGTAATGCGAGAAGTCAATGTTAGTACTATTTTTGGTACTACAAATACAATTGAAGGCTCCGGAAGAGCTATTGTACTTCTACCAAGAGGTACAAGATTGCATATTAAAAATGCATTTTATTCTTCTAAGTTTAATAGAAACGTATTACGTTTCAAGCATATTCATCTTAGTGGATATCATATTGAGACAAATAATGAAGGAGATATTGAATATCTTTATATTACTCGAATGAGTTGAATATAAAATGTGTATTGAAGAAATTGTTATGGCTTATACTACACATATTGTAATGTAATTGAGACGCATATCATTGTAAGCTAGAAGCTTATAAATAGAAATTAATTTCTTTTTTGGCATGATCGGTTAGGTCATCCTTGATATATCATGATACAAAAAATAGTTGAAAAACTCATGTAGACACCCACTTAAGAGCCAAGAACCTTCTTCAGACCAATGACTTCTCATGTACTATACGTTCACAAAATTGATAATAAGATCATCACCAGAAAAATTAGAAATGAGTCAATCTCATTTTCAGAACGAATACATAGTGATATTTGTGGTCCAATACACGCACCATGTGGATTATTTATATATTTCATGGTTTTATTTGATGCATCAACTAGATAGTCACGTTTTTGTTTACTATCAACTTGCAATCAAGTATTTGTTATTAGTATAGTTAAGAGCTCACCTCCCAAATTATTTGATTAAGAAAATTTGTTTTCATAATACTGATGAAATTACATTTCATGCTTTTCATGAGTATTGTATATCAATTGAAATTGAAGTTGAGCATCTAGTGGCACATGTTCATACTCAAAATAGACTTGCAAAATCATTATTAAAACATCTAAAATTGGTTGCAAGATCATTATTTATGAGAGCTAATCTTCCAATGGCTACTTGGGGATATGCAATTTTGCATGTTATTGATTCACATCAAACCAACAAGTTATCACAAATATTCTATTGTGCAGTTGGTTTTTGGTTAATAACCTAATATTCTCATGTAAGAATTTTTTTTTTTTGGTGTGGTGTATATATTTTCCCCACCAAAAAGGAATATGATAGGTCCTTAGAGACAATTGACAATATATGTTGGAAATGATTCTCCCTCAATAATGAAATATCTTGAACTACCAACAAGAAACTTATTTATAGTTCGACTATTCGACTGTCACTTTGATGAATAAGTTTTTCCAACATTAGGGGGAGAAATAAAACAATTGGAAAAAGGTATTGGTTGGAATGAATTATCATTATCTCATTTTGATCCTTGTACAAAAGAATGTGAACTAGAAGTTTAAAGGATAATTCATTTACAAAATTAGTCAATTAATTACCTTATGTTTTATGGATAGAAAAAAGGTAATTAATATCAACTGCTAATGCTCCGAAGATATTTGATATTAATTCATAACACGCCTAAAGCGTGGTAGGCCTGTTAGTTCCAAAAACACGTTTAAAGCGTGGTAGGCATATTGGTTCCAAAGATAAAAACTCTTGAATGAGAAAGGGAGCTAAATTGCAAGAAGACCTGATAAAAAAGGTGGAAATCCCAAAAGATTCATTTGACATAATTAATGATTTGGTTCCAGAAGAACATCAAGTACTTGAAATTGTTGAAAATGATGAGATCTTAATAAATTATGTCATCAATCATATAATATGGAACCAAAATAAAGTCAATATTGACGAAACTTTTACATATAATATAGCGATGAATGCTATGAATGAAAATGATGATCAATAACCAATGATCAATGATCATTAAAGATTGCCGACAAGAAAATGATTGGCCAAAATGAAAATATGCAAAGAAACATAATTAGATTTGCTTACTAAACGAAATGTTTTGGACTTATAGTTTGCACACCTGAAGGTGTGAAACCCCGTTGGGTGCATATGGATTTTTGCGCAAAAACAAATTAATAATGATGGAATTGTTAGATATAAAGCACAATTGGTTGCTCAAGGTTTTTCACAAAACCCTGATATTGATTTGTGAAAAGACATATTCAATGGTATTAGATGCAACAACATTGCAATATTTGATTATCCTAGTTGCACAACAAGGTCTGCATTTACATCTAATGGATGATGTTACAGCCTATCTGTGTGATTCTCTTGAAAATGATATTTATATGAAAATTCCTGAAGGATTTAATTTGCCTAACAAAGCAAATTTTAAAGAGGATTATTCAATAAAATTGAATAAGTTCCTTTATGGTTTGAAACAATCAGGACGTATGTAGTATAATTGTCTTAGTGAGTGCTTGTTAAAGGAATGGTATAAAAATTATCCTATTTCTCCTTGTATTTATAAGAAAAGATCCGAAAATGAATTCGCCATAATTCATGTTTATGAAGATAAACATCGTTGGAACTCCTAATGAGCTCATAGATGCAATTGATTATTTAAGGAAAGAATTTGAGATGAAGGATCTTGAAAGGACAAAATTTTTTTGGGAGTACAAATTGAATATTTAAACAAATGTGTTTTTGTACATCAAGAAGCTTATTATAATGAAAGTGCTTAAAAGGTTTTATATGGACAAATCATATTCATTATGCCCTTCAATGATAACGAGGTCGTTAAATGTTAATAAAGACCCTTTTTAGACCTCGAGAAAAAATATGAACAACTTCTTGGTTCTGAAGTACCATATCTTAGTGTTATAGGAGCACTAATGTATCTTGTTAGTTACACTCGACCTGATACAACATTTGTTGTAAATTTGTGAGCAAGATATAATTCTTCACCTATAAGAAGACATTGGATTGGATTAAAACATATATTTTGTTACCTTAAGGGTACTATAAATATGAGCTTACCCAAATGATTCAAAATCATATCTAATGGGTTATGCAAATACAAGTTATTTTCAGATCGTCATAATGGTCAATCACAAACAGGATATTTGTTCACATGTGGTGGCAGAGTGATTTCATAGCGATCTGTGAAACAAACAATAAAAACAACATCGTCAATTCATGCGAAAATTTTAGCATTGCATGAGGCAAGTCGTGAATGCGTTTGGTTAAGATATATAATTCAACATATGTGACAAACTTGTGGTTTATCCTCTGAAAATATAAAATCAACAATCATATATGAAGACAATAGTGCATGCATTGCTCAATTGAAGGATATATTAAATGACATCGAACAAAACATATTCTTCCAAAATTCTTTTTCATTCATGATCTTCAACCAAAATTCTTTTTCACTCATCATCTTCAAAGAAATAGTGATATAGAGATCCAAAAGGTTCGCTCATGTGAAAATCTAGCAGATTATTTACAAAGTCTTTACCAAGAAGAACTTTTAAACAATTGGTTCACAAAATTAGACTTCATCATGGACACCTAAGGGGAAGTGTTATGAATTAATTGTCGTCCATTGATTTGATACAATCACTCCTATGATTGATATATAATATCTATAAATAAAACAAAACTCTTTTTTGTATTTTTATCAAACATACGGTATGCAACAATACATGATAAAGACTTCATTGGGATTGAATTTCATAATATATTCAATTCAAAGCCAAAACACTAAATAATATATTTCTAGTTCCTTCTCTAGCATTCACACATTTTGTAGCAAATTGTACTATCTTACCGATAAATCTAAATTTGCATAGTAAAAACTCCATGTCTGGCAATTTTTATTATAAATTCGCATTAATAATTAAGATTTTGATGTTGTGAATGACTAAATGTTCCATATTTAAGCAGAACTCCTGTCAACACTCAATTTTGTCTGGATAAATGCATTTGTTTTGTTAAAAAAATAAAATAAAAAATGTGTTTTTGATTGATGGTAGTTTTTTTAACTTTAATTCTACCATGAAAGAAGAAAAAGAAGGGAGAATCTAATTTGTCTTTAATTATCACCCCTTTTCATGAGCCCAAATGTTTTGCATATCCTTTCACCCCATTGTTTGCCTATTTACACTCCAACATGACATGTCACAAAAGAAGAACATTTTATAATCTTTGTTTCTTAGGGAAGGGTATAATATTAGAAGCAATATTCTTCATAATATTTATAATAAATATCTTGAATTTATGCTTATGTAATGTGTCTCATTGATTTTTCAAAGTTACAGAAGATATTATTTTAATAATTAGAAGCAAATATTCTTGATAATAATGTTTTTAAGAGAATGGTAGGTTTTTAGTAATTGGAAGAAAATATTTCTGGTAATAATTAGAATCAATTATATGAATAATATGTTATGATTGGATCAGGATTTCATGTACCGGAAAATATATGATTCTAGTAATTACAGACAATCTTTTGTTAATTATAATCAATATCTGCATATTATGCAACGATTTAATTTCTATAATATGTCTCATCAGAACCAATTCTTTCTCATATATTTTATTATAATTAAAGATTAGGATTTCAATGGTATCCCAAGGTGTTTATATAAGCACAAAACCTCTCCAATGCAAGATAGAAAAAAAAACCCAAAAAACCCCTCACCAAAGCTCCTAATGTTATTCATGTACTTTGATTGACTTGTTGTATGATTAAATGTGTTTGGGGTTCGAACCTTAGATGATTTTGGGTTTGGGTTTGTCATTGATAAGGTCAACCCTTCTCTTTTCCTTTTATTTGGAATTTCATTAGTTGGTAAGTAGGAATGTTTTTTTTTTAGGCTTTAATTCTCTCTTAAAAAAATAATAAATAAATAAATATATAAAAAATTATATTATTTTGTTTATATAAGTATTGAAAACCATGTTAAGTTTCAACCTTGTTTGATAATTAAAACACTCCTTTATAGGCTTTTAATTCTTTTTTTTTAATTAATAATAATAATAATAAATAAAAATTATAAAATTATTTTTGAATATCATGTCAAGTCTCAAATTTGCTTGATAAGTAAATTTTGTATCATGTAGAATCTCGGATTCTTTTGATATTAATAATATATATAAATCTAAAATTTAGAAAATAATAATAATAATAATATCAAACAACTTTTTTTTAAAGAACTACGTTATGCCTGATTTTCCAAATGAAATATGTAAGAGCAAGGTACAATCCTCGTCGGACCAATAAAATAAAAGAATAATTTTGTTTTTAAACCTTATTATTTTGTAAGTGTTTTTATTTTGTTTGATTTTTTGGGAACAACAAATATTTTAAACATCTACTTTTATCTTGCACACTTAATTAAAGAGGAAACTATCTTAAGACGGACGTTGTGGGGTGCTAATATCTTTCCCACACGTAACCGACTCCTGAATCCAAATTTGGTTTCGAAGACTATTCTTTATTAAGGTTTTTCTATAATTTTCCATAATAAACTACGGTGGCGATTATTTTTTTTTAAAATTATTTTCATCGTCCTGCTGCGATTTCGGTTGCGACACCTCCCAAACTATCTTTCAATTAGTACTCACAAATATGCAATCAATCTACAATATGCAATTAAAATAAGAATAGAACACGAGATTGGTGGAAAAAAACCATATTTAATAGTGGAATTCAAAAAATTAATAATACATTACACTCAATCCATATGAATAAGAGAATTAAGTACTCTTGAACCTTTCGAATTCTACAATAAGAATAAAGACAAATACCCTCAACCTTCAAAATGTGCCTCTCTTGATCCTCTCCTTCTAGGTCAAGTGTCATTCTCTTCAAAAGAATTATAATCTTCTTTTGTTGTTAACTTTGATAATCGAATTCAATTGATATTCTTTTGAATTTCTTTGACATATCCACTTATCTACAAAATATTAAATGTGTAAACCAAATATTTATCTTTTTTAAATTTAATAAATAAAAACTAAAATATCTAAAGAGACAATAATAAAATAACAATAAAAGATAAAAAATAAAATAAAATAAGACATAATAATACCAATTATCAATTACCGTACAACTAACGTTATTCAAATTCATATATAAACGAAGGACATCAAAATTATTCATAACATATAACATTAACACTTAATAAAATAGTTTTAAAATTACAAACAACAAATGATTATGTCATTAAGACCTTCATCAAAGAACAAAACTCTATATTGTCTACGTTAATTATGATTAGTTAAAATTTTTTTTCTTATCTAAAACTAGGGATGGCAATGTGGGCCTCGACCCGCACTTGGCCCGTCTCATATTTTCAATACGGATTGAAAATTCTGGTCCGTTTCGCATAAGTGCGGGCCTATAGGTTCGTGGACCATCCTACTCTTTTTTTTAACCAAAAAAAATTGATGATAAAGATTTCAATGCTCAACAAATTGAAAGACTTAAGTCCATAACGGAAACAACTGATATACACAAGTGCAAATTATTTTTTTGTTTCATACGAACCGTAGGCCAGCTTGCACGAACTGAGAACTTTTATGGACCAGACTTCTATGTATTAACGGGCTCAATGACCTGACCCACCTTACATTTTTTTTTGCAGGCATGTGGACCAGTCTGTCAAGTCAGGTCATATTGTCACTCTTATCTAAAACCTTATTTTCTTGAGAACCGCTAACTTAAGAAAAAAAAAATGTCTACCACCTATAAATTATTAAAATGAATTTATTTAGCAGAGATAATTTTTTAGTCTATTGTGAGACATTTGAATTTTAAAAACATGTATTTGATAAGATAACTAATAAAAAAAAAGAATAAATTTGACATATAATAAAAATTATATAATTTATAAACTAACTTACTTGTTCTCTAAGAAATACTTTTAAATAAATAAGTTACGTAGTAATAAACAATTAACAATTATTTTATATTAAACTGTGAACCCGTTAACAACTATCTTATTACTCAATTAACTACTATTTAGTTATTTTGAAAAGGTTGAAACTGACCATTTTAAAACAAGACCTATATTTAATTTTCCAGATCAACAATATATTTTATTTGATTAGTAAAAATTAAAGACATTAACACATTCTACTTAATTAAATTCTTATTAGTCAATAATGTATTAATATAGAAATATTTTAAATATATATATATATATATATATATATATATATATATATTTATATATATTTTTAATTATTACTGTACACTGTTATCTAAATTTCATTTTCATTTAAAGGAGCTAAAAAATCCTTAATCTCAGTATCGTAGTACAATAGTCATAATAAATAATTTATATTTATATAGTTAAGAGATAAAACATATGGATATATCTTTTATTATTATTTTGTAATTTAATATTTTCTTCAGTCCTTGACATGGAATATTTTTAATGCGATCACAAATATAAATAAAAGTAATTGCAATTAATCTAGTTAAGTATTTATAGTTTAGTACTAAATCTTGTAACTTCTTTTATCAAAGAGATTGAAAAAATAATTTTAATAATCTTCAAAAATCACTAGTTTTTTTTTCTCTCATAACTATATGTAAGAAATAATAATCTTCAATGTTTTTTTCTTCTTTATACATTATTATTTTAATCTAATTGTAAAAATAAAAGCAGAAAATTAATTTGGATTGATAAGCATGTTTGAAATATAATTAGAGTAAATATAGATGATGAGACAGGTCTTAGAAAAAGTGGAAGAAATTCTATATTTAATTTCGCAGAGTGTCTGAAGAGAGAAGAAGATACAAATTTGTCTAAGAAAGTGATAGGTGAAATACCAAAAGTGGGTAAACCCCCCCAAATAAAAACCAAAGACATTTCTCCCTCTTCGAACAATAGGAACACAAGTTGATTTTTATTCTTTAAATTTTTGTTCTTCATTTCTTTATTCTCTTCATAATTAGCTTTATTTTATAAAAATTATGTGTTTCCTTAAACCCAATCTTTAAAATGGTTTGCACAAATGTTAATTTCTTGGCAAGGGAAGGTGGGATGTTACTTTCTAGACTAATTATGCAGTTCTTTAAAACCTAGCTAACATCTGAATAATATAATATACCAGAGACCGCTAATTTCTTCAAAATCAACAGCAATAAACTAGAATGAAACAGACAGAAAAGGAGTAATACAAATTAAGAGAAAAATGCTATTGACGAAGAATGGATTAAAAGTAAAATAGGAGGTTCCAGTAAGAAATTAAAAATTCGGCAGAGAACATTTGATTTGTATACAAGAAAACGATACAGCCGCCACTCATTCCAACAATATATCGTATGATACGCACCTCAAACACCACCTTGCTCAAGACAAGGCCACTAAATTTGTGTCCAAGTAGGCACCAGGTATCATTCAAGTTAATGTTTGATACACCAATATCGTTAATAAGAGAATACCAGGTACCATCAGTGCAGACGACAAAAAATCAAATACCAAAAAACAAAAAGGAGACATAAAATATCATAACAAAATATAACATTAAAATAACAAATACAAGAGGTTCTGACAAAACCAAATGAACTCAACTCAGTTTAATGGAGTGTACTGACAAAATAACAGATTAAATTTTGCAAAACTACTATAATTCAATCTCTAACACTTAATATATCAGACACAGACTTAAGCAGTAGCACTGTTCAGAAAAGCTCTTCCAGGTTGGCGGTTGGCCAATGGTCCATGGCATCCAAGAAGCTACAAGACCAAAAAAAAAAGAAATTGATGAGCCTAAATGATTACAACTAAAAAAATTAAAGTATCTGATTACACAATGAAAATATTTCATTCAGAAACGAGATTTTGTGCCGTCCACACTTAATGTTGTGAACACATGTATATGCCAGAATCTACATAACAATATTCAATTGTACTACACAATTCGTTCAAATTACCTTTGCATTAACACCATCTGGCACAATTCTGTTCTCTGACTTGAACTTGATATAATCAGAACGGCTAAACTTGGTGAAACCCCTGAGCAAGCATTTCAAACAATAATAACCAAAATTACACACAAGAAAAAATATGGCTGTGTAATAAAACAGAAAATTTATGCAGAAATTTATTTACTAATCTGCCAAAAGTGCAAATATATACCATTTCCTGCTAACAATAATCTTTTGACGACCAGGGAATTTGAACTTGGCACGGCGAAGAGCCTCCTGTGCATGGTGGCTGTTGCTGTCCTTGCAGCGGACAGAGAGGAGGACCTGCCCGATTGCCACTCTAGCACAAGTACCTTGTGGCTTTCCAAAAGCACCTCTCATTCCAGTTTGGAGCCTATCAGCTCCGGCACATGAAAGCATCTTGTTGATCCTAAGAACATGGAAAGGGTGCACTCGGACCCTCAAGTGGAAAGCATCCTTTCCAGCAAACTTTGCCATGTACTTGTTGCAAGCAATGCGGGCAGCTTCCAATGCCTCACTCGACACATTTTCCTTCTCCCAACTTACCAGATGGACACAGAAAGGAAACTCATCTACACCTTTCTTCTTCATGCCGACATCATAAATTCTGATCTTGGGATCCGGAACACCACGACAGAAACGGGACTTGGGGTATGGCTTGTTTTTAATTTGTCTATAACACCTAGCGGGTCCTAAATCAAACACAATTCATAATTACAATCACATCAATCACACATGAAATCTGGAGCAGTTCATTTCAAAACAATATATTGTAATTGCAATTCCAAATAGTAAATCATAAATCATATTCAATATTAATACTAGAAGATTCACAACCAAGAATATGACAGCACTTGGACCAGCTCATTCAATAATGAGATTGTAATTTTGGACAGAATAACATATATTCAAAATGAATATTAATACTGAAAAAGATAAGTTAGAACATACCATCAAGCACAACGCAAAAACACTTTTACAGTGAACAAAATAAAATCAATTAAAACAGTCATCTAGCTTCAAATCAACAGTAATCACATCAACACGAAAATAAATCATATCTAGAAACTCATTTTCCAAAATCGAGATAAATTTAAATAAAAGAGGAAACAGTTCGCGAGAATCGGAAGAATATAGATTCAAAAAACAAACTCCATATGACAATAGTAAATTACAACATAGAAGACAAGAAATTGAACCAAACAATCAAAACACAACGAAGAGGATAAGGAAGATAGGACTTACTTCTCCCCATGGCTGCGTCTCTCTCTGCTCCACACGCGTTATGGTTGAGGCTATCTACGCAACACCAAACCCTAGAAAAAGTTGTTTATATAGAGGCAGTTCCGTAGGGCTTTTGCCTGTTCATGAGTTGGGCTTTGTTTTGGGCCTAAATTGTTCTATCGGGGTTGTAAACTGAAACAAAACATTTTAACGAAAAAATGTTTTATTATTTTTTAACGAAACAAAAACATTTTATTTTATTTACTAAATTTAAAAGATGAAGCATTCTAGATTTACGAAATCTAAAACTAAAAAACTGAGTGTTAAATAGGTTAGAAATTTTTTGGTTTCTTTTAGATTGATTTAATTTGACTTAAGTAACAAAAAAAGTTTAGATTAGTTAATTGGAATCAATTGCAAGAACCATTTGTGTTTTTTTTTCTTTTAAAAAGGTGAAAATTCATGTATTTTTTTTTTTAACTATTAGATTAAGCAATGGAGATAAAGGAGTGCAAAAGAAAAGAAATTAAGAGAAATAATATGAAAACAAGTTTAAGAAAAAAATAATGAAAAGTTTACGGGTATTTGGTTCATATGATAGGATACAAAAATTTAATTGGTATATTTAAAAAATATTAAACTGTCATTATGTTAAAAATAAAAGTAGAATAATGTTAAGAAATGTTTAGTATGTATCATCTTTACTGTCTTACCCTGTGTGTTCGTGTTCGTTTGAGGGAATCGATTAAATCCATTGATTTGGTTGGATAGAAAATAACTTTTCTCATGTTCCTTTGCAGTGATTTAAAAGAAAATGAAGGGATGAATCTGTGAAATAATGTACAAAATTCATCCCTCTAATCTGCGAAGATTTGCAATAATAAATCATACTTTTACAGTTTTAACCTTATCTTTTTTGTATTTTATTTCTATATGTGATGTTCCAAATATTAGTCATAATATACATATTTTATTTTTCTTTTCAAATATATATATATATATATATATATATATTTTTTTTTTTTTTTTTTTTTCAACACCCAATTTTGTCCAGATTATAATGTATTTTACTTCTCCTAATCTTATTGTACTTTTATTTTGTTTTTTTTTATCTTATTTTACTTTATTTTTATTTTTATTATTATTCTATTTTTACTTTATTTTATTTTATATTTTTATTTTGTTTTGTTTTATTTTTATTTTATTATTTTATTATTTTCTTTTCGTTTTAATCTTATGTATTTTTATTTTATTTATAATTTTTCTTATATTTCATTTTTACTTTTTATTATTTAGGAAAGAAGAAAATAGATTAAAAAAATAATAATAAGAGAGAGAAAATTGCAAAGATCAATGAAAAGCTAGTGTCTGTGGCAGACAGGAGATAGGGTGGCCAAGTTGCAAGAAGCAACCACGTTTTCCAATTATCGCATGGCTCAATAAGTAACCGATAACCAGTTACATAATAATATAATAATTATTAATTAATAACATATATAATATAATAATCAATAAAAATATGTAATAATTAATTATGTATATAATAAATATTACTATAATTAATATATATATATATAATGATAATAAATAATATAAAGTAATTAGATATAATAATAAACAATAAAATTTGTCTATATAATAATTAATAATAATAAAATAAATTATTAATAATAATTTTAAATAATATAATTATTATAAAATTAATAACACTAATTTAATATAATTTTAATTTTTTAATTTTTTTAAATTTATCACATAATAGTTTTTAAATTTTAATATTTTGTCTAATTTAAAAATTACTTCATATATTTATAAGGTTATTTTAGTAATTTTTAATTTTTATTTATTATAACATTTTATTTTATCTATCATATCACTCAAATCATTCACTAACTCTCATAAAATTTATTTCCAAATCTACTCACTTCACCCTCTAAATTCACTCAAAAAAACACACATATTTATCCATCCAAATTCACACAAATCCATCTTCACACTCTCTCTCAAATCCATCCACACAAGTGAACACAACCTTAAATTTTCTCTCTCATTATTAGTCAAACATGTAAAATAATCCACCAATTTATCTTATATCTTAATTTTGTAAAATAACTTAATGCAATAACTTTAAGAACCTTAATTGATGTTGAAATTAAATAAAAAGTAAAATAAACAAAAATCACTATAAAATGTTGTTGATGATCATGGTTGATATGCAATGTTGTTAGAGGGGTAAAATATCTCTAATGCCAATCGATCGAAGGATTTTCATCTTTAAGATGTTAATAATCATGGGTGATCATGCCTTGTTGTTAAACATCATTAAATTAATGACATATTTTTTTAAAAGTTGCATTTCATTAAACCAATTTGACCACTGTGAAATGATGTGTCGTGACAACAAAACCTATGTCATAAAATTGCAAAATTGTTTTGTTGACCTCACTGTCTAGTCTAAGTTATTGGTAAGAAGCACTTTCAAGTTTAAGTAAAAGACCTTGATTATATCTTCAAAGTACAGAGTAGTTTGAGAAATAAAGTGGTTCAACAATGTATACTACTAAATACTAATTAATGAAATCGTCAAACAGACTCAATAAAGAGAGAGAAGTCCATTACCTTAAGGAAAAAATTGCATTGAATAAAATTTGACAACATATATAATAGTTTAAACATGATTGTTGAATTTTGATCTAAAACCTCCTTCACTTTGTGGTAGCTTAGGAGAAAGAACTCCATCAATTGTTATCAAGATTTTATCCTTCCTATCCTTTTCAATTTTGTGTCTCTTACTTTTGAAAAAGGAAGACATAAATGATGAACTGAAAAATATCAAACAAATTAATGATAAATATGTAACATAAAAATGTCTTAGGGAATGTGCATTAAAGAGTTGAGCAATGAAAATGCAAAAAATAGTACCCATTAATTTAAAAAAGTAACATGGATAAGAAAAATATAATCAATGTCAATATCAGTAAATGAAAAATAAACGTATACAAGGTTAACATAATCCTAACATGTCACATTTGACAAATTCCCAATATTATGCCTTTGAGTTATGCATCAATATGTAGACTTATTTCTCCATGAGTCCCATATGACATTTGTTTTAGTCAATATATTTCAGGTACTTAGTGCATTTACAAATTTGTCTAAGCCTAATGTAAGTTTGTCAAATTGGACCACTAGAAAATTCATCATACTAGTTTTCCTTTTCGTTCCTTATGATGAAGTGGAACCATCATATGTGATACATTGAGAAGGGTAAGTACTATATGAATGCATCAAGTGTTGTAATAAATGGCTACTCCATGGGGCTTTCTTCAACCTCATCATTGTGTTCAACCCCTAAATTTTGATTAGTCATGACTCTACAAACTTTATGTGTTGCCCCAACCATATGTTTAGTTGTAAGATTGACACCCCACAATTCCTTTAGTTGATTATAATTTTGAAACACACAACTTAGTTGTGAATGGTTTTGCTTGAAAGTAAAATCACAAAGTTTATGTATATTTTAATCAAATTAGTGTCAATATTTTAATCAAATTATCTTAAATGTCATTATTTACATCAATTTTTTTAGTGACATCATTTTAGGAGAACCAACTTAACCACCAACATTTGTGTATGTTTGCATTATCCAACTACTATCAATTCGATTACCCTTCCTTGCTTCATCAACCATAACAATCAATATGTTTACCATATCATCCACCCATTTAGTGAACACACAAATGTCATAGATAATACGCAGTAAAGAAATGAGTGAGAGACAATCACTCACCATGAGAGTGAAGGAGAAGGTGAGAGAAATTGCTCACAACTTGGGGGAAAGTGTGACCTTGATCAAGATTTTAAAGAGAGAAGGAGAATAAACATTATTGGAAAAGATAGGTTGACAATGGGTACACATGGCTTACATAGTAATTTGTTAAATGTGAAAGCCTTTGAACCCAACTAGTTAGATAACATAGTAATAATCGTCCTTGCCTATCACAACCACCATCCAAGAACCACTTAAACATGACAATTTTCAGGTGAGGATGATTTCATACTAACCTTATGTCATTCTGGATTTTTAAGCATGAAGATGTAAAATAAAAGTGTCATCCATAGGCTACATGTCCACTTCTTCTCATGGGAATACCAATCTGATGTGGGAAAAACTAACGACTGAACTCTTGGAATGATATAGTGGTTTAGGGAAGGTGACTTCTTCGAACATTTGGCATTGATTAAAAATGAAGGAAGTGTGGATGAGTATATCTACGAGTTTGAGTGACTAACAACGCATATATCTCATATACCTAATGGTAAATACTTTGTATATTTCATCCATGGCTTACGATAAGGCATAAACGAGCATGTGCATAATATTGGTACTATGGGACTAATACCACATTCATGTTCACATTTGATGAATTTAGCTAAAGCAGCAAAGTTGGAGTTGCATTGCAAGAGAAGAGGAGTGACATGAGTTTCAATCATAAAAATAATGGAGGGAATAAGGGAGAGGGCTTCTCCCTGCACCCCTAAAGTTTCTCTTGTACTCCCAAAGATTACGGTTTTGTCCCTCATAAATTTACCTACGCTGGTGGTTGAAAATAATCAAAGCAAAATTTACTGCACGCTACCAAACGTTCTTTTTTTATCTCTACTTCAGCTGCACCCCTAACTTTCCTACCTTCATTTTTCTTCGATCTCTTCCATTTTTTTCACTCTCTCCTACCCTCTCCGTATCATTTTGTTTTCAATTTGTCTGTCTCCCTCTGCTCATTGTCTCACTGATTCACTCTCTGTGGTCCATTGTCCTCTCTGATTCAACTTCCCACAGTGGTCCCTCGCTCAAGCTTCATATGTGCTTCAAGGTGACTTTGTTTCATTAATCTTTGAAACCTCCTTTTGAAAGCTCCTTCTCTTCGAAGTATTCATTTCCATCTGAATCGTATTTGTCAACACCCAATTTCGTCCAGATAAAAATAAAAATTTTAATTTAAAAAGAAATACAAAAAAAAGTGAATATTTAGGTGATTATAAACATATATTTCTATTTTTACTTTTTATATTATTTTATCTTTAATTTTATCTTTTTTTTTATTTTATCTTGTTTTATTTTTATTTAATTTAATTACTTTATTTTATCTTATCTTATCATTTCCTTTATTTTATTTTATTTTCATCTTCTTTTATTTTTTGCGTCATCTTGTTTTATTCTAAAAAAACATATAAAAATGTATATAAGAAATAAAAAAAAAATGAGAGCCAATTGGTATTGCCCATTGTTCTTTCCCCGTTCGCGCAACAAAAAAGCGTTCAAATTTTGTTTTTCTCCACTTTTGGGGTCTGAAAAAAAGAAGGAAAAGGAAATGTGTGGGGGCTGTATCACTACTGCAGCCATGACAGTCGCAACAGCAAACTAGCTCCTTCCTTATTTGGGTTATTTGGGTGAGGATCAAGCATGCAGAGTTTAGAGTCTATACCTGCAGTGAGTTTTATACACAAAAACGGAATTGCATTGTTTGAAGGGATAGGATGGCTGAGGTGTAGGAAGCAATCGCCCTCTAGCACATGGCTCGAGAATGCTAGAAAAGGGGTTAGAGCAAGGGGAAGGGGAATGGGAGATAAGAGAAAAATGGGATATTGCAAAAGAGACTCGAGGAGGAGAACGGGCAGATGGATATGCTCTCTGGGAGGACTGGAACATGATATCATCATAGAAGGAGAACAAAGACTTGAGACCACCAGCAAGAGCTCCGAGAAGTAAGCACAACACATATGATACTGGAGTGAGCATGATATAAGTGTTAGGTGTGATATGTTTCATTTCCAATCCTGAATGCCATGAAAGAACATGATATTGTTGTGTTTACTGCATTTTATTCGTTGGACCTGCTATGTAAATGTATCTCACCATTTTGCTAATCTCCATTCTTTTCCTCATCACCATACTCATTCATCTATGCTCACCAAACTTCTCACACACTTTAGTGCACACCAAAACATGACGCATTCTCCTGCATAACCATCGAGACTATAGGGAGCAATCATGCACACAATCCTCTCTCACAACAAACATTCACTCACTTCCACCAAACACAATCCGCATATACACACCAACCATAACACCATCATTCAACTTAATTCATTTCCCAAACTCCAGCACCTTCATTCAAATCCCAATCATCAGCTCCCATCATCGCCAACCTTCATCTTCAGTTCCTGCATTTGTCATTTGCGTTTTTGTTCACCCACACCTTCATCCTTCACCTGCACAAAAATCAGAGAGAACAAAAACCCAAAACCAGAACCCACACGCTCAGAACAGCAGATTCACATCTCTCTATCATTGAAATAAACCTTCATCATCTTCATCTTCATCTTCCACCTATACCATCATTCATCACCCTCGAGCCACGGATGCAGCGAAACACCCAAATTCATCATCATAACCTAGCACGAATCGGGAACGAAAAACAGTGAAGTGAGTGAGATAAAACCATCGCCGACGGTCAGAGGGTTGGTTCCCTTAGTGCTCGCAGACCCAGTCTCAGTGGCTGGCACGGCGGCAGGAATCATTGACGGTAATCTCCGGTGGGGAGGGCCGCGCAGCCACGAAGGGGATTGGTGCTGTCATGTGGTTACGCGAGGAAGAAGATGCCCCTATCTTGCACGTTTCGAAGACGAGTTCTCACCGGCAACGACGGTGACGTCTCGCGCCGGCCGTTGGACGCGCGGTGGTGGCATATGCCGCTAAAGTCGCGGGGACCTGCTGCAGGAACTCCATGGAAACCGTTCGCGTGAGATGGTGAAGGAGGAAGCTACCATGGTTTCGCTTTAGAGAGTCTACGTTGAAGATAAAGAAGAAACCCTCGTGGTTTCTGTTTTGGAGAAGAAAAGAGTTACATTTGGGCCACTTAACCCTTTGTCGTGCCTTGCCTCTACTTCAATGCAATAGAACAAAAGTTCTGAAATGGCGTGCTGTTACAAGTGCCAATAAGAACCATATTGGTCACAAGTGCCAGAAACGCACCCACCGATGCTGGTTTCAAGGACCAGAAGAACTTCATCACCTATGGTGGAGTCAGTGGCTATTCCAGAATTGAGAGCAATGGACTACCTTTTGGAGGAGCTGGTGTCAGTATAGGAGGTGGTTATGGCGCAGGTGGTGGCCTCGGAGGACTCGGTGGTACCGGCGATGGAGTTGGTGGCGGTGTTGGTGGTGGCGTTGGAAGCGGCATTGGTGGAGGCAGTGGTGTTGTTCCTTTCCCTTGAGATCGTTGAAAGTGGATGCATGCATGCATGGGTTCTAGCTTCTTCACCTTCCTTTAGGTTACCCTAGTGTTTTGTTTTTCGTTCAGGAAATAATGTTGTTTATGTGTGTGTTGGAGGAGGCTAACTTGTTTTTCGTTCAGGAAATAGTCGACAAAACATTCATTGTTGACAGTCTCAGAGCAGACATTGGAGGAGGCTAACTTATTAATGGACCATGATGTGAGTGCCCTTGAGTAATGTAGATCTTTACCGTATGTTTGGTTTGACGTTTGGAGCCTTGGATTCATATTTTGGATGTGAAAAATGGAATCTAGTGAAAGTAACTTGGGCTTGGATGTGAATCACAATTTCTTGGTATTGATTCTTCTATAGAAGCTTGATGCTCCTGATTCCTCTCTTGCTCACAGATTCTTCTAGAAGTATTACCTGATGGAGATCAATCTTCTCATTTTGGCATGGATTCAATGGGAAATGGACTAGCTTTGGTACCATTAGAACCTTCAAGGTCATTTGTGTCAATTGCCGGGGGACCCACCATGTCAAATGGTCACTCAACTGTATCTAGTTTTAGTTTGTATCAGGGAATTTCTGTTAGTTCGTCATTGACCAATATGGATGATAAACATGATATCTATAAAGGTGAAAGGGGTGGTTTGGCAGGACCGCAGAACTTGGGGAACACCTACTTCATGAATAATGCTATTCAATGTTTAGTCCACACTCCACCACTTGCTGAATATTTCTTACAGGATTACAGTGATGTGTGTCGTGAACATGAATCCGTTTCAGAGAGTGTGTGTATTGGCAATGTTGGCAATGGAATGTGCAAGGAGTGTATTGGGGGTGCAGGGGTTTGTTGAATCAGAGAGAGTGACAGTTACTTTTTCACTTTTACTATGAGCAAAGATATAATTATATATGTTTTTGGGGGTACAAGAGAAACGGTTGAAGGTACGGTTAGAGGTGTAGGGAGAAGCTCCCATAAAGGATTGGGTCGTACTAGCACAAGCCTAAATGTTCGCTAAAAACACATGAAACTGAACTTGACCTTGGGCCAAATAGGTTTATTCGTGAAATACATGAAGGAAATGGTTGATTGATGTTTGGAGACCTTTCTACTTTTTTTTTGTAGTAGATCAACCAATATAGTGGGTACAATGGTTATCATGGGTTGAATATTGGTACAACACCAGTTTCCATGCTTTTATAGGGACAACACCATTTTGAAGTGGTTTATGGCATACATGGAATTGCTAAATTGATTTCATCATCACAAACTAACTCTATAGACAATTCATCATACATATTATAATCCCTAACTACCTTTGTTAGTAAAGGGACATGAAAAACTGGATGAATCTTTGTTGTTTCAGGTAACTACAACTTGTAGGCTCCTACTCCAACTCTTTTCGACACCTTAAGTATTCCATAATAACGTGCACCCAACATAGGATTCATATGAGCTTCTAAACTCAATTGTTTATGCGGTCTAAGCTTGATGAGCACAAAATCTCCTACTCTAAATTCAGTGTGTCCTCTTTTTATTTTCAAAATCATACCTTGAAAATACGTGTGTATAAGTTGACATGTTGACTTGGTTTTGCAATTGCTTGGTTAGAAACACTAAGATCATACATATCAAATTATAGTAAGTTGACTTTAAAGTTTTTAGTTGATAATCAATTTATTATCCTACATGGTGAGCAAAGTAAATCACTAGCTCAAGCTTAATTTTGTCAATTTTTTAAAATGCACATGGCAATTCAATTCTCATAACAATAGAACTGGTTGCATAAGCTCTTGGTTTATGATTTAACCATTGAACATAAGCTTAGTAGGAATAATATTGTAAAAAGATTTCCTAAAGATCATATAAATTTATATGGCATTATCTAAACCTCAAATACAAATGATTACTCAAATCAATTCATGAATGAATGATATCACTATATAATTTTTTTTTTCAGAGAGAAAAATCGAACTGAAATGTATCATTGAACCTTGTCCCACTAATGTTCTTCTTTGGGGTTTTCTTTTACACAATTGTTTGTGAATTCTCCTATACATGCCAACATATTTGATGGATAATGAATAATATGTTTTTACAAAGTTTTATTTTGGATACCTTATTTAGGAATAACAACAGGATATGGGTAGTACTTTACCAATCCTCCTGTCTAAAAACTATGTTCATGACTTATCAATTACAAGTGAGAAAATATCCAAATTTTTTTATACTCCTCCTTGGATATATATATATATATATATATATATATATATATATATATATATATATATATATATATTAATTTTTAAATTTTTGAATAAATTTATTTAAAAATAATTTTTTAAAGTAATAAACTTAAATTAAAAAAACTAATTTGAAATATAGTTTAAATTAAATTACTTACTAAAATATTAAATTTCATTTTTCTAAAAAATAAATTTAAAAGAATTACATCAAAATATAAACTTTAAAAATTAATCATTTTATAAATAACTTTAGTTCATAATTTTAAAAAAATTAAACAATTCTTTAATAATTAATACTTTTTTATTAACAACTTAATTTTGACAATTTAATTTATCTTTTAAAAAATATTCAAAAAAAATTTACTGATAATTATTGACAATAACAACTGTACCATAATACTACACTTATTATTAATGAATAACACCTGAGCCATAATACTATACCTACCATATTAGAAAGTGAATAATTAAATATACCATAATACTATACTTAAAAAGTGAATAATTAAATATCTATTATCTATTACCTACAAATATCTAATAATAATATCAATCACAAATATTTGTTGATACAGACTTTTTCTTTCATCCATAAATTTGTTTGTTGTTCTAATTTTCTGCTTTTATTCTTTATCTCATTACGGTCTCTATAATCTTCCACGCAAATCGTTATTCTTTAATACAAATGAACTATAATTCTATCTTTCCTTTTTTGCCAATAATACAACCTTAGGAATCATGCAAAACATAAAACTTTTAATTATACAAATAATCGTTATCTCTTCCAACAAAGTTTTCTTCCTACCGAATAATTAAAGTATAAAAGTGAAAAGATTGGAAATAAAATAAAAAATATATTTTAAAAATTAGACATGGAGGAGAGAAGGAGAGATTGAAATGGTGCTATTTTTCTAAACTTTACTTTAGAATATTTCTCGAGTTTTAAAATTTTCTGTAAAACATTTTTGGAAACAATTTTCATGAATACAATGTTTGGGATATTAAACATAAATTTTAGGTTAAATCATTCCATAGGTCCCCAAATTTGTAGCGAATTCTCAAGTAGGTCCCCCAATTTTCATTTGTCTCAATTGGGTCCCTAATTTTGAAAAACTGCAACAATTTAGCCATAACCGTTAAAGTTGCCTAAACGGCATTTTTAGATGATGAAGTGGACAAATAAAACGGATACGTGTCAGTGATATTTAAAAGGAACTGTAGCCTACGTGTCAAATGTGAAATAAATCCAATGAAACCCTAAATGGATTCATCTTGTCCTCCACATTCTCTTCGCTGAAGTCGTATTCGTCGTTGGAGTTATCTTCTTCGAAGTGGTGCGTTTCTTTCTTCATCCTCAAATGTCGCTTTGCCATTCTTGTTCCTCTTGCACTTGTAATGGTTGGGGGAAGAAGAACCCTAGTTTATCTTCACGTGGTGTTGGAGGATCGAGGAGTTTGGGTTCACAACCACTTTGCTACTGTGGAGAGAAATCAGTTTTAAGAACTGCGAAAACAGTAAAGAACAGGGGAAAACAATTTTGGGGTTGTTCAAAATATAAGGTGAGAGAGGTTGAAGGTATTTTTTGTGTGTTTTTGAATGGTATATTGGATGACTGTTTGTGCTATTTTTTCGCAGAGTGGAAATGAAGATGGTGGATGCAATTTCTTTAAATGGTGGACTGAAGATGGCATTGAAGAGATTGGTAACAGTGAGAATTGCGAAGGAAGGGGTGAAATTATGGTGAAGATTGAAGAAAGTGATGGTGATAGGAAAACGATTATTAACTTGGAGAAATCAGTTGCCATATTTGAGAAATGGATGAAGGTGTTGATTGGGATGGTTATCTTTGTTTGTGTGGTTAATGTAATAGTGTTGTCAGTCCTGATAAAGAATGCGTGATTAGTTGTTGTAGTGTCCCTTAGTGGTTATAACTGGGTATCTTATTTGGAATGGTTATTTCCAATACTGTATTTATGTTTGAGTATGAATGAAATTGGAAGTTATTTCGATTTACTGTTTTAAGTGTATACAGTTATGTAATTTTAAATATGATTCTACATACAGTGAATGAAAAGCATGGGGCTTGTAATTGATAATAGATTCCATATCAAAAGGTAATTCATAATAGATTCCATATGAAGAGGTCCTGAATTAACACAAACTACATCAAAAAAGTGGTCCACCGACTAAGTACCAGTATTAAATTACATAACAAAAGTGGTCCACCGACTAAGTAGCAGTATTAAATTACATAACAAAAGTGGTCCACCGAAAAGGACCTTAAAAGATGTGTTCATGGAAGTAAAGAAATTCAAAAATTCCAAAAGGACCTTAAAGGTTCACAGCTGTTACAAAACAAGATCACAAAAAAAACAAGACATGCAGCTTCACGCCATTCGACCCCTTCTAGCATTCAGTTTCAGTCTGGCATTTAATGCACCTCGTGATGGCTGGTGTGATGGTTGTGGTGGAGGTGGCTGCTGAGATGGTTGAGGTGGAGGTGGCTGCTGAGATGGTTGAGGTGGAGGTGGCTGCTGGTATGCTTGAGGTGGAAGTGGCTGCTGGGTTGCATGTGGTGTTGTTGGCTGGGATGCTTGTGTTGGTGTTGGTTGCTGGGTTGCTTGTGTTGGACTTGGTTGCTGGGATGCTTGTGGTGGATTAGTTGGCTGCTGGGATCCTTCACCACTACGACGCTGCTGGGCTTCCCTTAATTCAGCCATATGAATTTCAATAGCTTTTGGACAAGCCCTTCTGTTGTGCCCAATTTGGTTACAGAGACGACATGTTTTACGTAAACCACCTTTTCTCAGTCTTATCTCATCTCTTCTAATCTCCCATTGCTCCAATCTTCTTTTTTTCTTCGGTCTGCCTGGTAAAATTCTCTTCGAGGGGGGCAAGACATCAGCGTATGGAGTTTTCTCCCACAAACTCTGGCCATTGATGGGAAATATAATTGAAGTATATATCTCTTCATAAGTGGACTTCCTAAAGACTGCTGGGATGAAGTCTTCTCCATTGAGGTTTAGAAACTTCATTGCAGACAGTGAATGACAACATGGAATACCAGTTATGCTCCATTTCCTGCATGTGCAGGATTGTTCATCTATATTGACAACGAACCTCTCCCCTAACTGCGACACATGCCTAACTTCAAATAATTTCTCTGCTGACCAGCTGCAAGAACACATAGAAGAACAATAATTAGACAGCTTTCATTTTTTCAGGGTACACAAAGTTCAATCCTTACCTAGGAATCCAATACTTTGTTAATTCTGACTCCTTCTCAAATCTGCTCATAATTCTGGGACAAATGGATCCTGATATTGATTGTATCTTCATTCTGTTTTTTGCCCACCTTCTCATCAAGTATACCCGAATATCCTCCAACATGCTAATCACAGGCTTAGTCCTTGTATGCAGCAATACACTATTGAAGGCCTCAGACATATTGTTAACCAAAGTATCGGATTGAGCCTTTGAGGTAAATCTAGATCTCGACCAATATCTAAGTACAACAGAAATATTCCAATTATGATAGCACACAATCCCATTTGAAAACAATGAATTGAAAATTGTATTACCTGGGTGGGATTGCAATCAGATGCTTAAATGCATCTTCATTCACATCTTTTATATTCCTCATCTCCCTTTCCCATGCCTGTGGGTGTGTGGCTGCAGCTGCTCTCCACATTAGACGTCTCAGACTTTTTGCTGGAAATTTCTTTCTGAAATTGGCATACAAGTGCCTTACACAGAAACGTTGATCAACTCCAGGCAGAAGTTCTTGTATGGCTGGTAGCAGCCCCTGACAATATCATAAATATAATGATAAGTTATAATTTTTCATATCAAAAATAAGTGGGAAATGAGATTGCATTTGCATGTGCCTTTTGCTGATCAGATATAAATGTATAGGATGTACACACGGCAGGTCCACCAAGGTCCTCAATAAGGAGCTCTAAAAACCACGACCAGAAATCCTTGTTCTCAACCTCCACCACTGCGTATGCAATGGGTAGCATTTGGTCATTAGCATCTCGACCAATGGCTGTTAACAGCTCTCCTCCGTATTTCCCTTTCAAGAAAGCCCCATCCAATCCAATTATAGGTCTGCATGAAATGAAACTGTCTTTGCATGCCTTTAAACATGCGTAAAACCTCTTGAATATTGGCTCCCCTTCATTCTCCTCCACAT
>Ga0214545_1002980_pt1 | contig 32573 bp, 19 predicted proteins | sample CNSS4metaG_FD_160064 | JGI IMG/M metagenome (GOLD analysis project Ga0214545, IMG submission 160064) | Root nodule microbial communities from cowpea collected in UCLA plant growth center, Los Angeles, California, USA - CNSS4 | ecosystem: Host-associated > Plants > Roots > Nodule | place: USA...
GATGGGGATGGGAAAAAAGTTTGATACCCGTTGGGTTTGGGTATGGGGATGGGGATGAATTTTTTATGCGGGGATGGGTATGGGATAGTGAAACCCGTCCCCGCCCCGCCCCGTTGCCATCCCTAGGGAGAAGGAAAAAACAGAGCAAGTTAAAGTGTACAGTATAATGAGACTGATGTGAAGAAAATGCTCATTTGATTCAACGTAGCAGCAGTACATTTATAATAAAAGAATAAAATTGACAGTAACCACATAACCATGATTTCAGGAAACGTGAATAACAAACATACTTGCACCTAAAGTTTAGGAAGACCTATTGACTAATTAAAAAATTAAACAACGATCTGCAGTTACAAAAAGCAGATATTTAACACTCCTCCTTGCTTTAGGAACTGCTGCACACTCCAATTCTTTTTCTCAATAATTCAAATTTGCTGATAGGCAAAGGCTTTATAAACATGTCAGCCAACTGATCTTCAGACTTGCAGTAAACTAAGTTCACTTCTCCATTTTGCTGCATCTCCCTCAAAAAATAGAGCTTGATGTTGAAATGTTTTGTTTTCCCATGGCATACTGGATTATTTGCAATTGCAATTGCTGCTTGGTTGTCAACCAAAACCTCAATTTTATTTTTCTGCTGAAAGTGTAAATCATATAGAATCTTTTTCAGCCATAAAACTTGATTTACAGTAGCTGTTGCTGCTATGAATTCAACCTCTGCAGTGGATTGTGCTACAATCTCTTGCTTCTTTGTGCACCATGAGAAAACTCCTGAACCTAAGTTGAAACAATACCCTGAAGTGCTTTTCATGTCATCATAAGATCCAGCCCAATCACTTAATATTCTTTTTGCTGCTCTTAAATGCACCTCACTAGCACAATGCATAAATCGAGATAAGAAACTTACAACAAATATAATGTCTGGCCTTGTTGCAGTTAGGTACATTAGACATCCAATCAAGCTCCTGTAGTATCCTTCATCAACTTTATCAGCACCATCTTCGTTGATGAATTTCTCTCTTTGATTCATTGGTGTGCTAACTGCTTTACATTCATCCATTTGAAATTTCCTCAATATTTCCTTTGCATATTTTCTTTTTGCATATTTTCTTTGGCAAATGAACACTTGATTTTCACCTTGTTTGATCTCAATTCCAAGAAAATAGGTCATGAGACCAAGATCTGTCATTTCAAATGCTTGCACCATTTCTTGCTTGAATTCGTCAATCAACTTTGTGTCATCTCCAGTTACTAAAAGATCATCAATATAGTGAAACTATGAGAAAACTATTTCCCTTATCTTTTACATAGAGAGTGAATTCAGATAAGCTTTTTGTAAAGCCTATGCTTAATAGGTGATCATTTATTTTACTGTACCAGGCCTTTGGAGCTTGCTTTAGGCCATATAGGGCCTTTCTTAGTAGATAAACTTTATCTTCTTCACCATGCTTCACGAATCCCTCTGGTTGCTCCACATATATTTCTTCTTCTAGAACTCCATTTAAAAATGTTGATTTGACATCCAACTAGAATATTTTCCAGCCCTTTTGCGCAGCTATAGTTAACACCAATCTGATTGTATCTAATCTAAACACAGGAGCAAAAGTGTCAGAATAATCAACACCAAAGATTTGTGCATACCCTTTAACCACGAGTCTGGCCTTGTATTTGTTGATTGAGCTATCTGCATTAAGCTTTATTTTGAAAACCCATTTGACTCCAATGACTTTTCTGTTTTCAGGCTTGTCAACCAACTCCCACGTTTTGTTTTTTTTTGAATCATAGACATCTCCTCCTCCATTGCATTTTTCCATTTTGGGAGTCTTAGTGCTTCCTCACAGCTAGCAGGTTCACAAATGGCTACATTGCATCTTTGATAGATGTCAAACAATAGCCTAGTTCCTCTGATTGGAGGATCATCTTCCAATTCATCTTGCAATAGTTATGTGGTTTGTTCTCCATGATGATTATCTTCTATAATTGGAAAGAATTCTGTTGTGCTTTGTGAGTTCTTCCAATCCCATTTCTGACCTTCGTTGAAATGTACATCTCTAGTGATAGTCATTTTTCCAGTTTGAGGATGATACACTTTGTAGGCTTTCGAAACAGAACTGTAACCCACAAAGATGCCTGGAGTAGCCTTCTTATCAAGTTTATCACGCTTAACCTGAGGAATATATACAAAACAGACACAACCAAATACTTTAAGGAAGGTTAGAAAAGGTTTATACCTATACCAAGCCTCAAATGGAGTTTTATCTTTCAAGGCCTTGGTTGGAAGCCGATTTTGCAAGAGAACTGTTGTATTAGCCGCTTCTGCCCAAAATGTTTTAGGCAGCTCCTTCTCATGCAACATGCATCTAGCCATCTCCATCACAGATTTGTTTCTCCTTTCACTTACCCTATTTTGTTGAGGAGTGTAAGGAGCTGTCAATTGATGCGCAATTCCTGCTTCTTCACAAAAATAGATTAAATTTTGTTGATGTATACTCCTTCCCATTGTCTGATCTTAGAAATTGAATCTTGTAGCCACTTTGAGTTTCCACCATTTTCTTGAACTTCATAAATACTCCAAGATGATTTGGGAAAAGACTGTTTTGTTTACCAAATTGACAAGCATTACAATTTGAAAGATTTTCAGAAAGTGTTGGTACACCTGAAAACATGTCATTCTTCTGTATTTTCAACATTCTTTCAAGATGACAATGACCTAGTCTCTTGTGCCAGAGTTCTGTGAGATTGGCTTGAGTGTAATAGGCTACATTCTTCTCCTCTGTTGGATCAAATGAGAAGCTTTTACCTCTCATTTTAACCCTTAGAACCTCCCGGCCAGCAATGTCAGAGATAAGGCAGCTTTGATGTTCAAAGGACACTTTAAATCCCTTTTCCATCAACTGTCCTACACTTAGCAAATTTTGATCAATGTCAGGTACATAAAGAACATCGGAGATTATTTTTGTACCTGAGCTCGTTGAAATTGCTACAATTCCTTTTCCTTTTGCAGAAATATAGTCACCATTTCCTATTTCGACCTTTGAGACTTTAGTAGGCTTCAAGTGCTTGAATAGAGTTTTGTCATACGACATATGGTTGGTACAACCACTGTCAATCAACCAACATTCATAGTTACTCTTTGCTGAAAAAATTGAAGCAGAGAAAATATGATCTTTGTCATCTTGCTCAACAACTTGGGCATTGACTTCATGTTGTTTGCTTCCATAAATTACAGCTTCATGTCCAAGCTGATTACACTTGTTGCATTTTGCATCTGGTCTTTTCCAACACCTGAATGGTGAATGACCCAATTTTTCGCAGTGCTTACAAGGTGGGTAATTTTTCTTTTTGCCCTTGCCTTTGTATGTAGTGTTTTCTTTTGTTTATGCTTCTTGAAGTTTTTCTTTCCACTGTGATGCTTTGCCGGTAACGCACCTTCAACCACTTGATCTTGTCTCATAAGCCTTCGTTGCTCTTGGGCCTGCAAGGCATGTAACACCTCTGCCAAGGTAATCTTGGACAGATCCTTTGTGCTTTCTAGGGTGGTTATGGATGCCTCATACCTTTCTGGCACAGTTACAAGAATTTTTTCGATAATTCTGCAATCCAAAAAATTTGTGCCAAGTAATCTTACCTTGTTAACAATGCCAAGCAATCTGTTTGAGTACTCTTTAATGGTCTCAGACTCCTTCATCTTTTGAAGTTCAAATTCTCTCATCATGTTCAACACTTGCATACCTCGAATCCTTTCATCCCCTGCATACTCCTTCTTTAGATACTCCCATATTTCTTTTGCTGTTTTTAAGGTCATGATTCGAGTAAAGAGGGTTGCCGAAACACCAGCAAAGAGACATGATTTCGCCTTTGCTTTCCAAGTTTTCTTCTCCTTGTAACTTTTCATCTGGGTCATGGTGGGATTTTCGGGCAGCGGAAGGATTTCGTAATCTTCTTCAATGGCTTTCCAAAGATCCAAAGCCTCTAGGTAAGCCCCCATTTTTCGCCCAGGCATCGTAGTTCTCTCCGTCAAAGACCGGAGGTGCTACTTGGGAGAAATTTGATTCAGCGTCCATTGTTTCACAGGCCCGTAAGAAAACAGCTCTGATACCAAATTGTTGGAGTTGAAAGGGAAATAATTTAATCGGGAGAAGGAAAAAACAGAGCAAGGTAAAGTGTACAGTATAATGAGACTGATGTGAAGAAAAGGCTCATTTTATTCAACGTAGCAACAGTACATTTATAATAAAAAAATAAAACTGACAGTAACCACATAACCATGATTTCAGAAAACGTGAATAACAGACATACTTGCACCTAAAGTTTAGGAAGACCTGTTGAGTAATTAAAAAATCAAAAACAACGATCTGCAGTTAAAGAAAGCAGATATTTAACATCTCCTATCCAGAATTTTTCTTGGAAGTCATATTTACATGGGAAGGTATACGAAGCTTGTTTAAACTTATGAAATTGATTTACGATTCTTATACAGTGTCTTTTATTTATTAAAGTAAGCTTGTTTTGTAGTTAATTGAAATAAGTTTTTATTTGTTTATTGATGAAATCAGCATTGTAGGGGAATCTTTGATCATTATTGGTTTGTATGCGGTTACTTGGGCGTCTTACAGAGAAAGACACGCAGCTACAGCACTTATTTCTCATGATAAGAATTCTTATAGAGTTTACATTTTTTTCAGGCCCCTCCATCTCCCCTAAGCCTTCAGATTAACGCAATGTAAAAACTTCTCTCATAATTCTTTCTTCTTTTTATTTATATATAGTGTTTTCAACAATTCAGAGAATCAACATTACATTTTTTTTACCAGATTACAACTTAAAATCATTTCATCAGAATTGTTTTTATCAATAAATTTAAACCACCATTAGAGGTCGGATTACAAAGAAAAAGATGAACAAGTGTGGTTATTGTATTTTGAACGGGTCAATTCAACGTTTATTGGAGCAAATTCATTCCAATAAACCAAATTATTAGTTTGGGCTTATTGCAAATATTTCCTGCTCCTCCATATCTTCATCCTGCACTCATGAATATACAATTTTTCATTTTGTCTGTTTTGAATTGTGCAATCTAAAAATAAATAAATAATGATTTTGAGATTATAATTTGAAAAGTTTATAAAATATAAAATTTGAAAGTTAATTTAGAATTCTTTTTAAAAAAAAATCAGTTTGAAAGTTAAAATTAATTTTTGGATTGTATGATTGGATGTCATTCCAAATCATTAGTTCCTGAAGGCCCTACTGTTGTATAACAAAATTTCGAATTTCTTTAAAGCAGAACGATACTGTCTGCCCTTGTTTTCCGGTCTTAGCAGTAAATTTATTAGCCAAAGAGAAAATGATGGTGGGGACAACACAAGAAGGAAGCAAACCAAATAGGACCAGCACCATGTGGACAAATAAATACGAACACATCATATCAAATCAAACCATGGATTAGGATACAGTGCATTACAGAAACAAATGTCCTAGGTGATAATGACACTACTAAAATGCCGAGGATCAAAGTCCATGCATGTTATTATACGGAACCAAAAGTTACCATGGACTCCAAATTTTTATTCTTAGAATGAAACTATGGATTTTGAAATACAAGCCCATCTAATTCTGGGCTGTACATCTACCTTACAAAACTTGTCTATATTCTATTGAATGAATGAAACTTAATTTTAAGAAGCCGAATAGTTCTCGCTCAACCATCAATTACAACAACAAAGAATGATTAAATATCTAAAACACCTTAATCTATGACTCAAACTTACCTATCACTTCAGAAGACTTTTACCAAAACACCTTAATCTCTCCATTGCACCGTGGATTTGCTCTGAAATTGTGGCGTAGAAACATCTTTGTGCTGCTTCATCCAAACCATCACAAGTGCTGGGCCATCCAACAGTTGGGACTGACTCACTACGAGATTGGGAAATAGCCTTTTGCCTCATTGCTGGAAGGTCAAGTTCAATTGGATCGCCAACAATAATGTCAATTTTCTTATTCCACAACGGCAAAGGAGGTCGTCTACCAAACATATATTTCTCTGGCATCACCTAGAAATATAACCAGAACCCAGCATAAGCATACAACATAAAACATAATAACTGTTCAATTATTAAACTAGCAAGAACTATATAGACCAAAACCATGAGGAAAGTAAACCATGAGGAAGCTTGCCTATTTACTATTGGGACAAAAGACACAGCAATGTAAAAACTGTATAATAAAATAATTGCTGAAAGCAGTCTGTCAGAAATCTACAAAATCATTCAAATTTACAAATATGTATCACTAGTAATAATAAGACAGTTGCTTGATGCAGATCCAGTCTCCCGTAATGCAGAGATATTATTAGTGTCTTTCCGGCCAATATAATATTAAATTATGAAAATTTATCAATTATAGAAGGAATACAGAAATCTTCAACTTTATGAATTCTCACGACTTTAAACATAGCTATCAATCTTCATACAGTGGCGGTGTAGCAGCTGGCCCCAAAAATGCTATGCACATGATGTTCATCTATGGCCCCTGAAGACCGAACTATCGCCAATAGGTGGGACTGAATCCATTCTAGCCTAGCCCAAGAGACCAAAAGGTGAAGAAGATTACTTCCTTGCCCAACCTCTTTGGATTTATACCATGGGGGGCCGTTTATATCGTATTGAACAGAGAATAACAGGCTCATTTAAGTCTGAACTGATGGGAAACACTCTGCGACTTCCCAAATTTTGCGTAGTGCTTTATTGGTTGTAGAGTGGGCATCAAGGTGATAAAGGTTCTAGTGGTAAGGGAATCAGCACTTGGGCAAACAAGACATTAAAAGCAAAAACAGTAGATAAAAAAACTCAAAAATGATTTTATTGGGAGGAATTAACAATAAAGAGGCAGCAGTCTTGATGTGCCCAGAAAGCTAAAAGAAGAAAAGAGAACTAGACAGCTCTGGGTGGATAAGTAGAAACACCAAAACCTAAAGAAACCTAGTTGCATTCCTGCCGCACTCTAGAAATGGAGAACTGATAGTTATAAGAATGCAGTTAATTCACCACTAAGTAAGCACCCTTACTTTGGGTACAACTGCAATAAGCAATCTGAATAAACTACATGATACATCAAGCCTTAAGCAAAACATATGCATAGATAACAACAAAAGTAAACAAAATGATATAACTTAAAGTTTCAAATATTTAACAATAGTCACTTAACTATCATTCAGATGCTGGAGAACACAGGAACATTGCCAAAAAGAGACGCAAAGTGGCCACAAACAGAGACAATGTGTCTGAACCCAAAAGAGGTTACAGTCACACAACAAAGTTGCAGTTGCTAGAAAACTACTTTAGAGAAGACTTTATTTCGGTGATGGGGATGGGCGAGCTTCAAAGTTTAGAGAAAAATAGTGCGGGGAAACAGAGGTCACACTGGAGGGAAAGTAGGGAAAATCCTAAATTTTCAAACGTCAGAAAAGGGGGTGAAATTTCATTTTTACCTGAAAAATGGCATTGAAACAGGGCCAGAATGGGGACTTTTACCACCCATTGGCATTGTGCTGCAGTAGCATTGCATGAAAATTTGTGATGTCTGAAATTTCAGCACTGATCCCAAAACACTTTATGAAAGTTTTGTAGCAGACAAGGACCGCTACATGCTGCTACAGCACTATAACACCACTATTGCAAGTGATCAAGACAATAACTACAATTTTATGTATAAATACTTTTCTCTTGCTAATGATAATACAAGAATGCTTATATAATCAATAGGAGCAATTTATAAATATAGTCTAGTGAGAGCGTAGAGATGGAAGCAAGCATGAGAAAAGAAGTCTTGGACAGAGCAAACATAGAATGTGTAGATGTATAATTAGAGGGTGACAAGTCATGTTCTCCATTTATTTTTAACAATCACTTAGTCCTTGAAACATTGATGAATGCTCACTGCTATCTTCATAGTTCCAGTTCAATGGTTACTTTGCAACATATTCGCTAGTAATATAAAAACTGTTTTCCTAGCAAGAAAGTGTTGTTCATCTGGAGGATATAAATGCTTCAATCCCAAATATGTCTAACAACTGGAGACAGCTTATGACAGAGGCTTTTTTATTCCAACAGACTAGATAAATTGACAGTGCTGCAACTTTGGTAGAAAACATAGCTAGAAGTGTAGTAGGATATGTAATTTACAGGGAAAGCAGAGAAGTCCTGACTTACCTCATGAAAACCATGATGGACAATTGGCAATACAATCGGAGTTATACGTGCTCGAGCAATTAGACTAGCAGTTCCCCATTTCAACCGCCTTATAGGTGCCTCTTCTTGATTCACCTTTCCTTCTGGAAAAGTATGTAACTGCCATGACAAATTCATAAATGACATATTAGTTTCACTTCAGTAAAAAGAACTCCCCATTTGGGTGTGAAAGAGAGTGTGCCGGCATTTACATAATTAAAGCACAGTTTTAAAGAACTTCTGAACTAGTTCTCTTATGACTTTGGTATACCAATTTACAGTATTAACCTTATACATAATTGCATGTAAAAATTAAGTAAAACAGGTTCTGTTGATGATTGGTTTTTTGTTTTTCTTCTCTGCACAAAATAGAAAAGAAAGCTTATGTTTAATTTGGCTTAAAAGAAAATGTTTCATAATAAATGTTTTCCCTAAATCAGAGGCACAAGCATCTTTAGGCTTTTGTGACTTTATATTCATAAAAGTAAACACTCATTCTGAACACTGCTTACCAGAAATGAGGATCGGTGTTAATAATAAAATAAAAAGAAAAACAAGCACCGGCTTCCATCAACCAGTACTGATTTACAGTGACCCAGTTGGAAAATCAAGTAAATAGGAATATTCATCCCCTTTCTTACTCCTCCATCCCCTTCTTCAAATCAGCTAAAAAATGCATCAAGAATAGCATGAAAAGAAATAAGTCAATTTGCAGTCTAGAGCATTTCTTATGTGCTACAGCAGAGAATGGTTCCTGAAGCTTTGGTGATCCAGGAAATCACCAACAAGAAGTAGGTTTGGTTTAAGATTTGATCTTCAATGAAACAACTGAAAACTTCAATAGAAAAATAATCATAGAAGATAAAAAAGAAAATTAAAAGCTTTTCTCAATCCAGAAAACATCTACACAACCTTAGAATTCCTAACTCCTAAACCATTACTATTATTATTATTATCATGAATAAAATAATTTCTACCCTGTATATATGCATGTTCAAGGAAACATTAACTTCCTGTATATTGAAATTACAAGTTGCCGTCATGATTGCAGTGGGGATACTGCATTGCAGGCAAAAGCCAGCTGCAATTAATGTGATAAAACCCACACAAAATTTGGACCTGCCGATTATATGAAGGAAATTTCACCACAATACCAAACCTATCTAAACAAACTATCTTGGGATTTTGTTTTGATAAATCTGCAAGTCACTCGTCATAGGAAGCTGAATCACAAGTCACAACAACAATGGCCATCATGCAACAAAATAATATGCATGTAGAGCTTTATGTAAAGACAGACAGATATTTGTTGTGTTTTATGCAAGCTTCAGAGCATAAAAGGGTTAAAGAAGAAAAAAGAACAGAAAAGTATACATAGCTACTTCCTAACACTTTGCAAGAGAACAATCTTTACACCCTTTCTCCTCTAACTAACCTCCCAGTATAATTGTTCCCATTCTGCTATGGCATTTGGGTGCTACTCAGTAACTAACTCCCTATAGCCATCTCAACTACTTTCTTTGGCATTCTGTGTATACCATCTAAACATTTGAACCACAAGAGAATTGGTCCACCATCTGTCATTTAGGATCATGAATAACCATGACTTGGAAAGTTTGTAATCCATTTAAAATCATCATCCAAAATAATAAGAGTACAATAACAATCCTAGAAGGTCGTAATAACCAATAACTTAACATAAACTACCCAAAATATCATATAAAAGTGTTAAGTTTGAAAGGGAGGAAAGGAAAGTACTAAATGTTACATAGATACCCATTCTCCATCATTTAAACGCTCAAGAGCTTCATTCATGTGCTCTTGATAAATACCACCACCTCTTGTAATAGGTATGCATTTCCCTGTGCAAGTTACCATGTTAGAAACAGCAAAACAACCGTTTTTTTTTTCATAAAAAAAGCTAGATGGTGGTAAAGTATCACATTAACCTTCCAATTAATCCAAAAACTTTGTTAGCCTAGTGAAGTGATTGGGACTTAATTCAATGCAATTAAAGTACGGACAACAAGGCTATTTCTTCATACACCCTGAAAACTCACCTGCACCCCCAGTTTTAGATTCCTTAATACCCTTTCCGGAATGTAAAAAATGGTTGCATGTGAGTTTTGTGGAGTGTAAAAAGTTAAATCCAAACAACATACCAAAGGACTTCAACAGAGTCACCACAATTCGATTAGGCAGGGACTTTTAAATATCCAGCGATTATATTCGTTGATAAAACAAATTCGATATATTCAACAGTGCGTTCACCAATTTTGTTTTTCTTTTCTTTGTCAATTAAAAAAAAATTGATCAAATATACAAAGATTGGGGAAATGACAATAGCCTTTCAATGCAAGAGCAGCCCAGAAGAAATAAGAATTCAATAAATTGTCAATTAGCAGATGTCATTGTTACAGAAACACAATAAATAGGAAGTGAAATTAGTAAACTTACCAACCCGAAAAATATAGGAATAGAGGGCATTCCTGAAGCATATATCTTCGGCAGCAAGAACCCATCGAGCCAACTTAGTATCAAAGATGGGAAAACCCCTAAAACCCCACATAGCCGGATCATCCAAACTGCACCATTTGCATTCACAGATAAACATAAAAAATTAAAAAAACCGAAAGAGAAAAGAAAAAAATGAAGAGAGTGTGTGCTGACGTGGACATGTGATTGCTAACGGTGATGAGTGGGACACGGCGGGGTCTGGAGCGGACGAGGCGGAGGAGGGTGTCGGCGTTGTGAACGGAGGTGGTGTTGAGAACAGACGACACCGTTTTGGCGAAGGCGCCCACCACCGCAATCACAAGTTTTCTGGGAATGCCTCCGAAGTGCTCCGGCCTCGCCGCCCACTCCATGGTGCGTGCCATTTTACGTTACCAAGAATTGAAATTGATATAGCAAAATGTCTCTTAGCTAATTTCTTGTTTTTTCATGGAACCTAATCAAAGAATTGACCCTTAGTTGAATTTTCTTTTTCTTTCGATTTTTCTGTCATTAATGATGATACATAACTTGTAATGGCTGAAGTGTTAATGTAATTAACTGTGTTAACTCTCGAGAACAAGAAAATTGGTTTTAGATCTGAAGTACAAATGGATCCATCTTAAATTGGACTTTATTAATTATTTCACCAGTAAGGTTATCTTTATAGTTTCTTAGATATACTTTACGAATACTAATTTTTTGGTAGTTAACAGCAAAATATATATATATATATATATATATATATATATATATATATATAAACGAAAAAGTAAATTGTGTATTATTGAGTATATATAAAATGTTACAAAAAATATATGTCATATATATATATATAAACAAAACTAATTCTGAGAGTTATAAATAAATTCGCCTAAAACATGAATTTATGCTAAAATTTCCTTCAACTCACAATATTACAACTAAATGAATTGAGAGTTTATTAAATAAAAAATAAAAAGCGAAAGCATAGAAAAAACTGTTGCTACTTGGTAAATATATTTGTAATCTGTAAAGCCGAAAGAACAAATGGTAGAGATAGAGTACCAAGTTGAAGATGGTGACCAATAAAATGATAATTTGTTTCAATATGCTTGATTTGCTCATGAAAAATAAAGTTGCGAACAATACAAATAGCACTTTTATCGTCATAATGTAAAGGCGTAAGATCTTTCAAATAGGCACATATATGTAAGTAACCAACACAACCAAATAACCTCATAGGTAGTCAAAATCATAGCGCAATACTAAGTTTTTATGGACAATCGAGATGTAACATGTGTTTCTTATTCTTTCATGATATAAGTAAATCACAAAAAAAAAATCATTCCGTAGTGAATTTTTCGATCATTAGGATTACCATTCCAATCTGCATCACAGTAGGAATGCAAGTTTAATAACAATGTAGAAAAAAAACAAAGAGAGACTGAAACTAAGTGCCCCGAAGATACATGAGATGAACTTTGTGGGAGCTGAAATAAACTTACTAACAAGAACAACATGTGAATGTTTAGACAAGTGAAAGTAAGATAAATCAGAGTCTCAACAATAGTTTAATATAAAGTAAAATTAGTTAAAGGAACACCATCATATGGAGAATATCGTACACTTGTCTCAAGAGAAATATAAACACAGTCTTGTTATCAGTAAGCCAATCACACTCAAATAAGTCACTAATATACTTGGATTGAGACATAAGATAACCTTTGGGAAAAGAAGTCACCTTAGTACCAAAAAGTAATGAAGTACACTCAAATCTTTCATAGCAAAACGATGGGATAATGCAGCTTTTAAATATGCAATTCCATCGAAATCATCACCGGTAATAATCATATCATTAACATATAAGGATAACAAAATATGTTATGTATTGGTTTTCCTAACAATTAATGCAGAATTATGATTATTAGCAACAAAACCAAGAGAGACAAACAATTATTGTACAAAACTTTTGAAACCAAGCACGAGGTACTTGTTTAAGATCATAGAGAGTTTGCAAACTCACCAGATTTTGTGAAAGACACCCGGTGGTGGAATCATCTAAACTTCCTCATGTAGATCTCCATTCAAAGAGACATTCTTTATATCCATTTAAAAAATCTTCCATTGAAAGATAGAAGCAATAACAGTCAAGGTACGAACCGTAATCATTTTTGTCATAGGAACAAATATTTCCTCATAATCTATGCCATATTTTTGTGTATATCCTTTAGCAACAAATTTAGCTTTATATCTTTAACGAGATCTAATAAAATATTTTGGATAAAGTTTCAAAAAATGACTAATTTAAATTTTTAATAAAAGTTAAGAAAAAAAAATTTAATCTTTTATTCTAACATAGGGCTCCTCCTCTCCACACATTCAAAAATGTGTCTTAAACTTGATGAATGTTACTTCTACTCAGCTATGTTCGAATAATTAAGCTTCCATTAACGCATTTCATATCTTGTGTAATTATTTTGAGAATGTGTAGACAACAAATAATTATCTTTTTTTAATTTTAAAATACAGCATTCGATAACGGTGTATCGAAATATATTAAGTTCTATACTAATCATACTACAAATTGTTTTTAAGGAAAATTTGTAAAAGTTACGTGTCTAACCGCCGAAGTCCATTAAAAAAATAACTATTCCCTATATCTAAAAAATTCACCTTGTAACTTCTCAAATACTTATAAATATTCATACATAATTATGGTTATTTTTTATTTTAAATGAGATTGTTAAAAAAAATTCTTTAAAATATCAACTTAAATAAAAAATAATCTTAAATTATAATTCAAATAAAATTACACTACCAATTATAAATTTAATCTCTTTAAAATAATTTAATTATATATTTCTAAATAAAAAAACATACATTTATAAATTAAACTATAAACAATTTGTACTTATTATTTTTTTCTCATCAACAACTTTACTTCAGTAACTTAATTATTAGAATAGTGTTTAAATAAAAAATTACCAACAACAAATAAAAAATATTTACTAGTTGAACACGACAATATATCACCACTCATATTTTTCAAACATTATGCCATTCTGCTATTATTTGTGACATTTTTCATTATAAAAATTAATAGGAAATAATTTTTGAGCTAAAAGCTCAGTTTTTTTTTATTAAAATGAAGCCTTTGAGTCCGGATGATGTATACTGATGAAAGTGTTTAGAAATAAACTTTTTTTTTTCTTATAATGAAAATATAGAGTAAATATTACCATAAATTTTTATATTAGTTTATACATAAACTTATTTTATTTATCTTTTACTGTAGTATTTATATAGAAGTTTCTTCAAACATATATAATATATATTATCGAATATTTATTAAACTTAAAAATGTATTAATTTTTTTAAATTCATTTTACAAATTTTAATTATTAAATAAAATGCTTAAATTGTGTTAGAATATCAACGTGTTAAACTGAAGGAGTACAATGGCAGTGGTGCGGCTGTGCCTAAACCTACCTATTCCTCATAAACTGTTACTTCTGCTTCCTCTTCGCTCTGCTTCGCCCAGCGCATCCCTATGCCTCAAGCTCTCCCTCTCATCTCATTTACTTCTTGAGATACATATTCGCACCTAGACCACCTTCATTCCTCAGTTCATAACAGGGACCACTGTGTGCTATTTGGGACTATCGTATGGTGTGTTGGAGCGCGCATGTCACCTGTTCGACACATTGACTGCGAGGTACTTTCAAACTCATTTCTCCTCTTATTTCGGTAATGCTCTTCTTTATAGATTTTCTTTTAGGCAACAAAACAAAGCAATTTGAAAACGGAAAACGGCAAATTAATACGCGTCAACATTATTTATTATAATAGACCTGTTTATTATTAATACTGATAATTCGGTTCTCAGGATTGAATGTTCAATCTGAAATAGTGTCACTAATCTTGGAAATTTTCAGTCGTTGTTTTTTTTCTTGAATTTTTTTTTTCTAAACTCTTTATCCTTTTTCATTAATATTTGAAAAAAAAATGAAAAATCTTACAGGAATTCGGCTATTGGAGCCTGAATTCTGAATGGGTTCGGGATGGTTTTGAATTCTTTATAGGATTTTTTATGTTGTAACCTGTTGTCTTTTTTAAAATATGTTGATTTATAGGAATTTTGATATTTTTAAATATATTAAAGATTAGTGATGCTATGCAAATTTAGTCTCCCGAAAATTGAATTTTCAGCGTAAATAGTAAACTGGTATCATCTGGTAAACAGTGTTGGGGCATATTCATTTGCAAAAAATTTTCTTTTGAAATGTCCGTATTCATCTGCAAGAAAATCTATACATGTATATGTTTATTTATTTGGTTATTTTTATTGTGTTCTAGGAAGGTGCAACTTTTGTTTTAATTGTCACAAATGACGACGTGAATTTCTTGGATGAAAGGACCAAAGATTGCAGGGAATGAAAGTTTAAAGGTTTGAAATGAAGGAAACTCAGCTTCTTGATTTGTCATGCCTATATGTTCAATATAATATGGCTTGTGCTTTGGGATTATTTAGTTTCAGGATTGAAACAAAAATTATGGATTTCATAAAACGAAATATTGAACATAGATTCGGAAAGTTGTGAATTCTAGGATAGGAGCCTAAGAAAATCGCCTAATAAAATAGAGTTCAGTTTTTACATATGTTCTGCATAAAGAGTTGTACACAGTCAATTAATGGAAAATTATAGAACTTTTTAAAACAGTAGTCATAATGTCTAGTTGTAAGAAAACCTTCACCATGCATATTAATTAAAATCATTTCATAGCAGCTAAATCAAAATAGTCCTTCGAACATCACCAAGAATGTATCTAATGTCTAGTTGTGTGAAAGGAATAAGTTCTTTAGGTGTAAATACAAGGACATAGGATAAAAAATTTGCGTTCACCCACCCTTCTGTAAATGAAGCTCTGGTGTGATCTTGGCTGGTGCAGTAAGTCATTTTACTGGTTGTAATCTTAAGAGGTTTCCTACGCAACTATCTATGATGGCAAACAAAGAAAAATCAAAGGGACAAGTTGGAATGTTTTTCTGCTTTCTCTTTTGAGCGGCTTTTCCCCCCTTCTGATTTAGTTCTTCCTCCTTTGGTTCTTCCTAATGCGGGCTATTGCCGATATCATTTGGGAGTAGCCCCGTCTCTTTTGTCTTGTTTTTCTTAGTTCTTTTCAAATAAATTCACAAGCATTTATTGGATTTGTTCATATTTTAAGTGATTTCTTATAGATAGATATGAGACGTTTGGTTAAGAATCTATAAATTAAGATAGCTTTTGTTTTGATAGATCTGAACCTCTTACTTGTAGTTTTCTTGTCTTGATTTTGTGTTTTGTCCTTACACAATTGTAAAAGACCTTTACACGTGTTTTGTAATGAGAATGGAATGTGTTTTACACATCTTGTAATGATGAATGAAAAGCAATACAGAGCTGAGGTGTACCTAAAAACATTCTTAAATACAAAATCTTACTACCTAAACTTTAAATTTTAGATCTTTAGTCCCTCGAATTTAGTGTGTGAAAACTAAAACCATATTTTGAAGGATTAAATTTCTTTTTTTTAAAATTTGGGAATCAAAACACTAATTGTTTCTACATTTCAAGGAATAAAAATATAATTAAACTTTTTTTTTCTCTTAACCTTGGATTTATTATTAGGAATTTATGGTGTGCGAACAGGTATATAGAGGAACGCAGATCTAGGGAAGAATCTACGTCCAAGTACACCTATATCCTATTTTGATGGTTAGTCTAGTAGGTTTGCCCGTGGATTTTTGGTAAAAGACCAGAGAAAAAAATCAGTTAAAAATTAAAGAATTTTATTAAGAAAAAATCAACATAGAATGAATACTTAACCTGCACCGAAGAGAATCGGACAAATGGTTCAGTTAGATGCTCACTTGATATGAAACACACCCCGAACCTAACGCCTTTCTATTTTCTGATTCCTGGGTGCAACATTTTAAGAGACTGTTTTGATGAAGTTAGAGATCCACTCTACCAATCCTATATTTTATGTAATAGATATAATAAACTCATCTCTACAAAGAAATAGAGTTAATTACATTTTAGTATTAGAATTTACCGACAATATAACTTTTTCATTTATCTAAATATGAATTATCATAGATAATTAGATTATAAATTTTTGTACATGTTTAGCATAACTTATAATTCGGTAGGAGTGTAAATTTATTCTGTTGACAAGCTCATTTGAATCTTTCTAGGAACTATACTTGTTAAAATTTCGTTGAAGTCTTGCATTCAAACTCGAGTCATAAATTGTATAATACAAATTTTCTATAAATTGTCAATGCATTAAAATTAAAGTCATAATAATTACATTTTTGAAGCAGCGATCATTGTATTACTAATTAACCATGCTTAATGTTACATTAAGTAGGAATCATGAATACTGCTACTCATCGTAGTGTGCTCCCCCTGTCAGATTCAGTCTAAATTGTTTTGTGCAGAAGATTCTTGATATACGAATAATTCTTATTTTTATTTTACTACAAATTTTACTAAGTTGAAGATGAATAAACAATTTTCTAAATGTAAAACAATTTCAAAAATATTCACAAAGATAGAGTTGGCTATCAATAAAATCAATGCTATATATGTTTTGGGATTAGAACATCTATAGCAATTCTAAACGTAATGAATGCTGTGTGCTGTATAAACATTCAAGCGGATGGCTTTGCTTCATATTGAAAGTAGCATAACGTCTTTAGGAAGAAAAGGGGTAAATAAGTAGGTTGCAGGGTGAAACTGGATTCAATAGCTTATTTGACTTATAAGATGTGAGCATTGTACTATATTACAACTTTTCTAAGAGATTTAACTTTTAGAGCTTCCCCAGTAACAAGTCCTCTTTGAAACATGGAGAGATTCTCTGTAGTAATGGAGGTTTAGTAGTCTAAAAAATGGTACGAGAACAGTCACAAATGAATTGATCTCAGCAGTTTGAATATATTCTCTCTGGCACACTTTGATGCTTCATTCATAATGAAAAGGCTTATGGTCACCGGAAAAGTGTACAGACAGCAGAACATGGACCCTCAGTAGCCACTAAAGGAGAGTGGTTAGGAATGATGGTATCAGAACTTGTTTGTTGTGCTATGCATCTCGTGGAAGAAATCAGTTTAGAAGTGTGATCCAGAAGATGTAAATTAGAATGGAATTAAACAATCTTGCCAACTCTTCTTTAGCTCCCTTGGTCATCTCCATGACAAAAACTGAAAGGCTGGGACATGTATCAATGTTCTACAATTTGCATGGAATTGTGAAGAAGTGTCATTACAGATGACAATTGACATGATGTTCAGGCAATGCCCAGAAAATTTTCATGAGCAATCCAATTTAATTTGTTGCTCGTGAACAACAGCATTATTTACAAACATAAGAGAAATGCGTGGAAATCTTAATTAGTATGGTTAAGAAATTTGTATCAATAACTTCAAATTTGTGTATCTCCTTTCCATTATTTGAAGAATATTTCCTATAATCTTCAGTTTAAGATATGATGCGTTTAATGTAAACTACTTTATATTCTTCCACAGGTAGTTTTTGATTCTCTAAGGAAGTTTCATGGCAAGGAATTTAGGCAGCTACTATCAGGAGAATATACTCAAATGGCTGGTCGTGCTGGCAGAAGAGGACTTGACAAGATTGGTACTGTTATTCTGTATGTCGTGATGAACTCCCAGAAGAGAGTGATTTAAAGCGTGTTATTGTTGGAAGTGCAACTAAACTTGAATCTCAATTTTGGCTAACCTATATTATGATTGTACATCTTCTTCGGGTTGAGGAATTAAAGGTGCACATGACAATCCAAGTCTTTTATTTAAAATGTTATAGTAATGATGGTGAAGATACCTATAATTAGTAGTGTTCACAAAAAGAATTTTAGTTTGCTTCTTTCTCCACCCCATGTTTTCTTCTCCACCGCATAACATTAGTGAAATGCTTTAATACTTTTTATTAAATATATATTAAAGACCCAAATCTTCTCCTTCTCATAGCTGGTCATGCCCTGCACCTCCTGGCCATCTCCTTCACCCCTCCCTTTAGACTGAAATAATTTATTTGGATAAAGTAATTAAAAAGAACCAAATAAATTATTTCACTAATGTTATGGGGGCGGAGAAAGAAGCATCTTAAAATTCTTTTTGAATGCTTTATTTTTATAAGCCAAAAACAGAATATTGTAAATTCAAAACAAACAAGTTTTTTGAAGAAAATTTATCTAAATCTTTAATATTTTGTTATTCATAAAAATTTTGTGATATTATAGATTTTTTTTTTTCAGTGAAAGGATATCAACAGCTCGAAAGATAAAAAGTCCAATCCTTTAGAGTTTAGTAAATTTAATTTGAAACAGTTGATGGAATTAATACATTTGAGTTTGAAAGATGTTCTTTTATTACTATAAAATTTGATTTCCTAAAAGTTTAAAGTTTAAACATTCAATTAATTTTACACCGGAAAGTTCAATACATCTTTACAATCTCTGCAGAATTTGGCGCAAAGAACGAGCTTTCCATTTTCCGTTTGTCTTCCATGAATTACATCAAAGCATGTACGAGGAAAAAGGGAAATTTGACATTTCAAAAACGACACTTTCAGGTCGATGCTTCCATCATCAAGACAGGCTTCGATCCTAACACGTATCGTTTGAACTTCCAAGTAAAGAGTCATCTCCTACATGGGGATTTGGTTGCAGCACGCAAACTGTTCGACGAAATTCCTCACAAGAACATCATCTCCACCAACACTATGATCACGGGTTACTTAAACTCTGGCAATCTTTCCACTGCTAGGAGCTTGTTTGACGGCATGGTCGAACGCTCGGTTGTTACCTGGACAATGCTCATTGGTGGCTACGCTCAGAACAATAAGTTCCGCGAAGCTTTCGGTCTCTTCGCTGATATGTGTAGGCACGGCATGATTCCGGATCATGTCACCTTGACGACTCTCTTATCTGGGTTCACTGAGTTTGATAGTGTCAATGAAGTCGAACAAGTGCATGCCCATGTTGTCAAAATGGGGTATGATTCCACCCTCACGGTTTGCAACTCGTTGCTTGATTCTTACTGTAAGACTCGTAGCCTTGGTTTGGCTTGTCACCTCTTCAAGCATATGCCAGAGAAAGATAATGTAACTTTCAATGTGTTGTTGACGGGGTACTCCAAAGAGGGCTTCAATCATGATGCTATCAATCTGTTTTTCAAGATGCAGAATTTGGGGTTCAAGCCTACGGACTTTACTTTTGCTGCGGTTTTAACTGCAGGCATACAGTTGGATGATATAGAATTTGGCCAACAAGTTCACAGTTTTGTGGTGAAGTGTAACTTTGTGTGGAATGTGTTTGTGGCTAATGCTTTGCTTGATTTCTACTCGAAGCATGACCGTGTTGTTGAAGTGAGGAAGCTTTTTTATGAGATGCCGGAGGTGGATGGTATCTCTTACAATGTGATCATCACGAGTTGTGCATGGAATGAAAGAGTGGAGGAATCGCTTGAACTTTTCAGGGAGTTACAGTTTACAAGATTTGATCGGCGGCAATTCCCATTTGCAACCTTGTTGAGCATTGCTGCAAATGCTTTGAACCTGGAAATGGGTAGGCAAATCCATTCCCAGGCTATTGTAACAGATGCCATTTCAGAAATTCTGGTTGGGAATTCTTTGGTTGACATGTATGCTAAATGTGACAAATTTGGGGAAGCAAATAGGATTTTTGCTGATCTGGCTCATCAAAGTTCAGTTCCATGGACAGCCCTGATCTCCGGTTATGTTCAGAAGGGGCTCCATGAAGACGGCCTAAAGCTATTTATTGAGATGCAAAGAGCCAAAATACGTGCTGACTCAGCCACTTACGCCAGTATCTTAAGAGCCTGCGCAAATCTAGCTTCACTGACACTGGGAAAACAGTTACACTCGCATATCATCAGATCTGGATGCATTTCAAATGTATTTTCTGGGAGTGCACTGGTTGACATGTATGCAAAATGTGGATCCATAAAAGAAGCACTTCATATGTTTCAAGAGATGCCTACAAGGAACTGTGTCTCTTGGAATGCACTGATTTCAGCTTATGCACAAAACGGAGACGGTGCCCATGCTCTTAGATCATTTGAACAAATGGTTCATTCAGGTCTGCAACCAAATTCGGTTAGCTTCCTTAGCATTTTGTGTGCCTGCAGCCACTGTGGTCTAGTTGAAGAAGGATTACAATACTTCAACTCCATGACTCAAGTGTATAAATTTGTACCCAAAAAAGAGCATTACGCATCAATGGTTGATATGCTATGTCGCAGTGGACGATTTGATGAGGCTGAGAAATTGATGGCTCGGATGCCGTTTGAACCAGATGAGATAATGTGGACATCGATTCTCAACTCATGCAGGATCCATAAGAATCAAGAGATGGCAAAGAGAGCAGCAGATCAACTATTCAATATGAAGATCCTTAGAGATGCTGCTCCATATGTTAGCCTTTCCAATATATATGCAGCAGCTGGTGAATGGGAGAATGTGGGAAAGGTGAAGAAGGCCATGAGAGAGCGAGGGGTCAGAAAGGTCCCAGCATACAGTTGGGTTGAAATTCAACAGAGGACTCATGTTTTCTCAGCGAATGACATGTCTCACCCACAGATGAAAGAGATAACAAGGATGCTTGATGAGTTGGAAGAGCAAATGGAGAAACAAGGGTATAAACCTGACTCAAACTGTGCGCTGCACAATGTGGATGAGGAAGTCAAGGTAGAGTCCCTTAAGTATCACAGTGAACGCATTGCCATTGCGTTTGCACTTAGTAGCACCCCAAAAGGGTCACCCATATTGGTGATGAAGAACCTACGAGCTTGTAACGATTGCCACGCTGCCATCAAGGTAATCTCCAAGATAGTAAACCGGGAAATCACAGTCAGGGATTCAAGTAGATTCCATCATTTCAGAGATGGATCTTGCTCCTGTAAGGACTACTGGTAATTTGCCTTTATTTCATCTACATATTCATCAATTTTACTTACAAAGAAAAGGCATTAACCTTGACAAAGAGTTCGTGTCCATTGTGAAATTCATCTTCATTTATACCCTTGTTTATTTATACCAATTTTCTACCCTACTGGTTATAGGAGAAAACATACTATTCCTTCCAAGCAAGAAAAAAAAAAATCCTTGATAGAGTTTGCTTCCACTATCATATCACACATTTTTCTGTTTTTATTTGTACCATTATTTATACCAAGAGAAACATGATTTCACACAACAAATTGTCTCACAAATTACTCATCCAGAAATTGGTGTCTCTTTAATAGTCCATTACATTATAATAAAAGACAATCTTATTCATAGCTTTCTAATTTGAATGCTCAGCCTGTTTTTGTTGGGAATTCACAGTAGAGCTTTACACAATACTCCTCCAGCGTATTCTGAAATCTAGTTGCATTTATCACTGGCAATAATATTTCCCATAGATTACTTTTTATTAAAAAGTTAACTTTTACTATTTATTAATGTAGTTCAAATATGTATTTGTATATATTTCCCTAATTAATGTCATATAAGCCATTTGCAGTTTGACTATATCTTTGATTTGACAAATCTTTCACATAAATGAGGGCACTATTCAAAATTTCAAATATAGAGAAAATTATGCTGTGGTGTTTATAGATCTATAATTTTTTTTGATTTTGGTTTCGTTGCATTTGTTTATATATAGATATTAATTTGTTTTGTGCAGAAGATTGTTTTCTTTTGAGGGATCTGTGCAGAAGATTCTTGATATACGAATAATTTTTATTTTTATTTTACTACAAATTTTACTAAGTTGAAGATGAATAAACAATTTTCTAAATGTAAAATAATTTCAAAAATATTCACAAAGATAGAGTTGGCTATCAATAAAATCAATGCTATTTGTTTTGGGATTAGAACGTCTATAGCAATTCTAAACGTAATGAATGCTGTATGCTGTATAAACATTCAAGGGGATGGCTTTGCTTCATATGGAAAGTAGCATAACGTCTTTAGGAAGAAAAGGGAGTAGGTCGCAAGGTGAAACTGGACTCAATAGCTTATTTGACATATAAGATGTGAGCATTGTACTATATTACAACTTTTCTAAGAGATTTAACTTTTAGAGCTTCCCCAGTCAAAAGTCCTCTTTGAAACATGGGGATATTCTCTGTAGTAATGGAGGTTTATTAGTGTCTAAAAAATGATACGAGAGCAGTCACAAATGAATTGATCTCAGCAGTTTGAATATATTCTCTCTGGCACACTTTGATGCTTCATTCATAATGAAAAGGCTTATGGTCACCGGAAAAGTGTACAGACAGCAGAACATGGACCCTCAGTAGCCACTAAAGGAGAGTGGTTAGGAATGATGGTATCAGAACTTGTTTGTTGTGCTATGCATCTCGTGGAAGAAATCAGTTTAGAAGTGTGATCCAGAAGATGTAAATTAGAATGGAATTAAACAATCTTGCCAACTCTTCTTTAGCTCCCTTGGTCATCTCCATGACAAAAACTGAAATGCTGGGACATGTATCAATGTTTTACAATTTGTTGTCCATGAACAACAGCATTTACAAACATAAGAGAAATGCGTGGAAATCATAATTAGTATGGTTAAGAAATTTGTATCCATAGCTTCAAAAATATAGAAAGGACAATCAACAAAAAAGAATATGCATGTGTGTGCCTTACTATAATTTACCTATAACTATTCTTATGTTACAAAAAAGAATTCCTATGAAGAATTGGTAGATAAACCAAAAGGAAAAAATGTTTTGTTTTATGAAAACTGTAACTTTGAAGAAGATATCAGTGTAAGCATACCAAAGTTTTCAGCAGATCACCCCTTAAACCTTCACCATATGCGTCTCAGCCAATGAAGAATGCAGGTCCTCTCGAGATTGAGATCTCCTACTCTGCAGACGCGTCTGACTTCTGTGGGATGACCAGAACGCCCCTATACTACTGCTGTCAACCTGCAACTGCCCTAAATTGTTTGAAGAATAACTATGCAAGAAATTACCAGCTGATGGATGAAAGGGAGACTCCATCAGCTGGATGTTGTCACTGTTATCACCAAGACCCTGCCCCAGGTTAGATGGTCTACCCTGTGAATCTGCGGCTCTTGGGCTGAGTGGGGTTTTTATTCTATCCCCTGCAATACCATAGGTACATACAATCACTTCAAAGCTCGCTCAATCACAAAGAATTATCACCAACACAGTACACAGGCTACACAGACATTCAAAATATCCAAAACCAGAATCTTAACAATCATTTGTAAAGAATCGGAAACCAAGCTCAGCATCTGTGGAAGTACATGATGCACGGTTGTGACAATTGCAAATGCTACATAACTAGAACATATAGTAGTATAAATTACAGTTTTTCAATCAATATCATTTACGGAGGGACTGTTCAGTACATAAGTTTATATCCATAGCATCTACCAAAGATTTACTCCAAAGATTAATAACACAGATTATTCACTTCAAGGACTCCCAAATCAACTTGCGAAGCATTATACTTTTCCCTATTATAATAACTCACAAAATAATACTAGTATACTAGAGTATCATCTTTTTTTGTGTTTTATGCTGATTTTTTCAGAGTTAAAATAGTAAATTGATTTTTACATAATAACTGTCGTTGAAGTGTCTAGTTATGATTAAGCCTAGTGTCCAAGTCATGTAGCTGACAAGAAAAAGAAGTAATCAGGCGTGCGATGGTGTTGGAAGCATTATGACACTCCAACATCTCATGGAGGAGCAAAGAAGCATCAACACCGACATGGCTAATGTGTAAAACATACAGCACCGCATAGTATATATAGTATGTATATATATATATATATATATATATATATATATATATATATATATATATTATTTATAAATTCATTCAGAATTTAACTGAGAATATTCATATATTCATCACCTAAGATATCAACCTTTATAAAAACAATATTAAAAAGGAACAAGAGATCATTTCACAATGCAACTCTTGCAAAAAATTCCAAGATAAAAGATGAAACATGTCATAATATTTCATCATATAAGAATGAGTCTCACGAAAATAAATGCATAATCATAATATTTCTTGTTGTCCCTAACATTAAAAGATATAATCTAGATTTGGTGTCCTCCTCGATCATCATCTTTGAAAAACAGAGCCTCTAGTTCCAGTTCATCAAGTGACAAATTAGCAGCTTCACAATTATACACAAGTTTCTAATGTCGTGGTATAACTTCATAAATACAGTAAAAAGGAGTTGGCTTTATAACTAAAAAACCAAAACATTTTATTAGTGCCTTGTAGTAGAAAGCACAAACAGGGGAATAAGCACAATGAATGACATGCCCCTGTTTTGCCAAACCATCGGATACTAAAAAACAAAAAGGATAAGAAGAAGGAAGCAAATCTAAAGGCCACGGCACAATAAGCCACACAGAGGATGCGGCACGAGTTGACAATGAAGCAAACAGCCACCAACAGCGCATTCACTAGAGAAGGAGGATGGATGAAGGAGAAGAACAGAGCACTGCGGAACTAATGAAGAAGGATTTTGTCCCTAAATTGTTTCCTATTTTTTGACTTAATCAACACAATCTCAATGAAAAATAAGATAAGATTTTAAATTTAAGTTGACAATTCAGAAAAAATGGCCTCGCTACAGTTGGATCTTGACAGATGCATCCAACGTGAGTCGAAGAAGTTTAGGATGTTTTGGGCAGCGTTTATGTCAGACAGTGTGACACGCCCTTCATATGTTTTTCAGTGCAGGATTAGTTCACAGCGTACTCAACAAAATAAAAATGATCAGAGACTGGTGAGCAAGTTGTCAATCACAAATCAGAACAGCGCATATCAGCAGACCTGCATGACAAGAGACGAGTATGCAGGCAGGTACACAGATCAGAAGAGGGTGCCTGCGAGCACTCGGTCTGCCAGAAAAACACCAGGCATGACAAAAAAAACTGCCAACGAGCAGGGGTCCAAGGGTTGCTTGTGTTTGTATGGAACAGAAATCAGTGTTGGCGTTGAATGAGGAAGGTTTGAAACCCTATAGGAATCTTCAGATAAAATAAAAAAGAAGCATCATGAAAGCATATGGACTGGAAAACTCAGAAAAAGGGGCAAAGATGATCTTTCATCCCTGTGCTCCAATAGTTGCTACAATTTTCCATAATATTGGGGCAGCAAACGTGGACACACAACACAAAAACATGAGGTGATTAACTTCTTGTAGGGACAATCTAGAAAGGTTGGGGCAATGTTCTTCTCAGATGAGGGATCAAGTAAAGATATCAAAAGTTCTTGAATTTGAGCTAGGCTTAACTCAGCTCAAAAAGCTATCTCATGACAATCATACAAGAATTGTCCAAGCCATTGTAAACTATACTCTAGTCATATTTATAGTTGATGTGGGATATCAACACATCTCACACTTAGGATTAACATTTGGAGAATGGATATTGTAGGATTGAATTTTTCTATATTGCCCTGGGAAAACCCAAAAACCAGGTAGATTGCACTGGGAAAGCAGTAGGAACGGGTGGTTAGATTTCTTTTTTGGATAATTAAGTGTAGCTCAATATTGGATCCAGGCTCTAATATCATCTTGCATTCGACCTAAGCCTAATTCAACCCCAAAGCTAATTCATGAGGTGAGGATTGCCTAAGCCTTTATAAGCTCTACTTAGTAGCCATATCTATGATCAATACAGAATTTCAAGAAAAGGCAATTTTGTTCACATACTAGAATGCTAAGGTGCATAAAGCATAATTGGATTTGCATTAATCTATGTTAACCTGAAAAGGAAGAAAACTTAACACAAATGTCTATTCTTAACAGTCAATTATCAAGTGTACACCCCATCCACAAGATAATCATACCAAGAATCATACTATGAAAATCTGATAAAGATAATTCATGCATAAAACACATTTTGTTTCTACATGTTTGTTTAAGTTGCAGAAATTTCATGCTATTATGTTAAATACATTTATGGTGTCATCAGAAATTATCAAGTCGCAAAAATGGGGTCCATAACGCTAACAAGGAAGAATGCTATAAGATTCATCTATTTTGTTGCGTTTTCACAAAAAATAACCTAATTATGTTTCCTAAGCACAAGCATGGACTCTAATATAGGCACAAGGCACAACAAGAACATGGACATAACTCCAACTCAATTAAGGTCCAAAATATAGTACGCTAGCAAAGTGCATCTGTATGTCTAGTGAAACTAAGCATAACCAACAGAACAAAATATTTAAATTGATAATTAAGATTTGATTGAAAATACGCCTCACAAAATATTTTTAGCTGAATGTTCAAAAAATAGAACATCTAGATTTTGTATAATACTAGCATCATAAAAAGTCTATCCATAAGAAGATGTGGACTGACTCCATACAAACGTCCAAGCTATTCAGATGCTGGCTTAAGTGTCTGAGCCAAAAAAAATATGTTTTTACTTAGATGCCTAACGAAGAAAGTCGGTTTTGGGTCAGAGAGAGGTTAGTGTCAAAAATATGTCGAACACTCTGACACCTCGAGCAGGAGAAATGCATGTCAGATTATTAAGAGAAAAAAAAAAGGCATTTAGGTCAAGAGACTGTGAATTTGCTGTTTAGTGATACCAGATAAAAGAGGAGAATAATTAGCAAAGGAATCAATAGGTTGTGGAAGTTCTGAAGAAACATTAATTGCTACCTTCTTTGACTTGTACCTGGATGGAATTTGTGCTTAAGAATGGTAATTTGATCCATCAAGAATGAAGGAAATGAGAACCCAAAAAGGGCTCTCATTTGGATGGATATAATACGGACTGGATGTTCAAGAATGGCAGAAGAAGCAATGACCAAAGAAGGAAAAAGAAGAAGATGATCGTGGAACAGGTGTGAAGAAGAGAAAACTACCAAAATCAATCTGAAACTATATGAATGTGCTTTCTTCCATGTGTTCAACTTATTTGTATTGTAAGTGCAGAAAATGAATTTATTGGATCATCAAAAAATCAGATATCAGTCGTGCAATTAGCTTACCAGAATTGATAGGACTCCACCGCTGAAACCGAAATGGAGATGGGATATTAAGGACAGATGCACTGGACCCACTGTTATGCCTGAAAAGTGGAAGATATTGTCTCCGGAAAAATCTTGGCATCCAATTGACAACCCATGATAAAGCACAAAGCAGAATAATAAACGAAAGTATCAAGATGGGAACAAGAAAAGGTATATTCATCTTCATCTGAAGCAAGCCAAAACCACGAAGGCCAAACCTAACAGAATACGCCCTCCCAGCTTCCAACAAAGCCACTCCAAGTGTCCAAGTGATACCTCCAGAACCAACAGTTATACTCTTATCAGTAATGTGCAAACCCTCTCTAAGCAACGATGCAATATACGGTGCCCGAAAGCAGTACTGCTCAATAAAGGGCTGAGGAGCAACACTGTTCTTGGCAACATCCCATCTCTTATCACAGAATTCCCTACCCTTCTCCAACACATCCTCAAGCGTGGCCTCTGAACTCAAGTTGAAAAACCTATAGACCACAAAAAATCCAGAAATCACATAAAAGTGACCCATAGGGCGAGTCAAGTTATCACGAAGAGCACAGGGTTGAATCTCACAATCCAGCCCAGGACTAACATCACTCCATTCAGACAAATTCACAGCAACCTTGGCCAGCGCGCTACACTCCTGCCAGTTGGGCACGCCAACAAGAGTCACCGTGGTCTTCAATCCTTCCTTCTTCTCCAACACATTCTCATTCCCCTCAACCTTAGGACTCTCCCCTCCTTTCTCCAAAGCAGCACAATGCGAGCACGTGTAGCGCTCCTTGTACCCAGACTGCAAACACGGATGCTTAACCTCCACATCCCCCTTCACAGCATCCGCAACACTATGCCCAAACTCCTTGAAAACACGCGCAACAGACTTATCAAAGGCCTCATTCAGGCCATAACCAGCAAGAGAATACGCAGTCAAATGATGGTTCACAGACCCAATCCTAACATACAAACTAGTCTCACTATTGAAATCCTGTTGATTATAACCCTCAAACGTCACCTGCAAAGAAGAACCGCCCAAATCAAGAGCACCGTAGGTTTCCTTACGGGGCTTAACCCCGATATTGCCACTGTCATAATTAAGCGCAATCCAGCCAAAGTAAGCTTCCTCAGTGCCGGAAATGATCTTCACCCAATTCCTCCGACACACAAAAGGCGAACCTTTCAGAACCTTCCACGCATTATCGAGCAGCCACTTGGAGTCATCGAAGGGGAGTCTCCGGACCCCGGCGGTGGCGTAGAGGAACAAGGAAGTGGAACTGTGGGAAGCTTCTGGAATCTGAGTCTGCGCCCATACTAGAAGCGGATTGAGCGCGGTTTTCAAACCGGTTACGTTGCGGACGAGTTTATCGAGGCCCGGTTCGGTCTCCATCCGGTCGTAGGCGCGACCACTGGCGGGGTTCTTGCGGAGGCCGTCTTTTAGGGATTGGATGGCGATGGGGAGGTTAGTGGAGTGCGGTTGTTGGACTTCGGCCTTGTAGACGTAGACACGTGTCCCGGTGCTGCCGGAGTCGAGAACGACGTAGTATTTGGGGGAGGCTTGGTGGGAGTAGAAGGTGTAGAGAAGGATAAAGATGAGGAGGAGGAGGAAGGCCACGATCGCGATCGGAGCGATGCATTTGCGGCGAACCGGGTTCGGGAGCTGGAGCGGTTTGGTCTTGGAGAAACTTGCGTTGAGGGCATCTCGGAGAAGGCCATGTTCCGGGTCGATGTTCCGGTACGAGGATAGATCCTGGAGGGAGGCGGAGATTCGGAGGTTGTTCTTCACGCCCTGGAGTTTGCCAAAGACCATGTCTCTGGGACGGTGTTGAATTGGATCTGGTTGGGTCGGGTCGGGCTTATTGGTGCATGTTGGTTGAGTTGAATGAGATCGGAGTGAAGAATTAGTTGTGTCGGGTAGTGTCAGTTTGAAGATGAAAGTGCAGTGAAGACGGAAATAGAATATACGCAGATCTCTGCATAGAACTGCGTCGTTGGTGAGTGCAAAACACACACCACAACAACCAAAACTGGTTTTTTCTTCCTCTTTCTTTTCTTAGTTTTGGCGTTTACTTTACTTGTTGGGCCCTATGGGCTTAACTGCCCCCACTTCAAGGCCCATTTGTGTGATCCATTTTATAGGTATGTGTTGTTGATGTTGAAACAACTTGTTTTGGTTTTTCTCGGTATTTTTGGTCTGAATTTAAGGATATTTATTATGTATGTATATGAAAGCTTAAGGCAGACTCAGAAGACTGAGTCAAAGCATTATTATGTGAAAGAGTAAAACAACGTTTTCATCATAGGTTTCAACCATTAAAACATCGATTCCAAGGGACTTTGGGTCTTTCGAATACAATAAAAAATGTAAGAAAAATAAATCAATTGTATTTGAATGTAATAAGACAATAATGAAAGAAGACATGTATAGGAAAAGGTGGCAAATTAATGATTATAAGTTACCATTTTTATATCGTGTCGTGTGCTAAAGTTTTTTTGTTTGAAAGTTTGTTGAAACATGATATTTAGTAATGGTTTTATTTTGTTTCATTGATAGCCAAATGCGTCCAGTAATAGTTAGTTGTACTTTTTGGTCCCCAATGATTCAACAATTACCAATTTAATCATTAATGAAGTGTTTGGGAAAGTTTAATAAATAGTGTAGTCCATTAAAGTAAAATACTCATTAAAATGTTATAAATATGTTATTATCAATTGATTACCTTATTATTTACGGAACTAGCTTCAGGATCTATTCACATACACATTCACTTCCCAAACAGTAAAAGTTGTATAAAGTACATTTCTTTTGTATGGATGAAAAAAGAAAAACGTGTATAAAGTGTTTCTGTAAAAATAATTGCCAAAAGGTGAAAAAAAAAAATGTAAGAGTGAAATGTATTAATTAAAAAAACGGTAAGTGATTACTTTCGCTTACTTTTAAAAAGATATATATTATAGTTTACATGTTTGTTTGAATGTTTAAAATAAATAAAAGTTAAAAACATCTTAAAATTTGTTTATTTTGACATTCTACTGTAAATTGCTCATCGTGAAACACAATGGGGATTTAATGAATATTGTTTACATAATTACTCTTATCTTTTAAGATTTTATTGATTAATAATGTTCGGAAACCATAAAATAACTAACGTGTCCATAAACGAGCTGTATAGCAGGATAAAATGAGAAAATTATGTATAAAAAATATTAAGAATTGATTTTAAGTAATACATAAGATATAAATAATTATAACAGTTATGCGAATTTTTTGACATGTTTTTGTCGAGAAAAAAAATTACAAAGTGTTACAAATCATTAAAACAGTTTGTGTAAAAAATGTTTTGGAAACATTACATTTAAATCATTTTTATCCATTACATGTTAGTTTAAATATAAAAGTTCAACAGTTATATTTATTATAAAAAAAAATTAAAAGCTGAATTAATTGTGTAACATTCTGATTAATAGTATAAACTACTAAAACAATATATTTCATATTTAATAATCCTTAACAACCAATAACTAATATCATATGATATATCTGTTAAGAATTAATTGACGAATTAATTCTATTAGTGACTCATTTGAAATATTATATGATGGGCCCAATTGTGATTTAATAAAATATAAATATTTATTGGTTATTATTATGGGAATTGATAATGAAATAAGAAAAAAAGATAAAGATAAAATAAAACCAACTTGATGGACGTTGGTTTATAAAAAGAATTGGAGTTCTATCTCTGGTCATAAGGTTGTAACCCATCAAGAACGTGTGAGAAGAGAAAGAGAGGCAAAGAGATAGATTGGGAAACGGTGATTGAAGAGCACACAAGATTACAAATTTGAAGAACGCATATTCACAGGATCTCTCATGGATCAAGGTTAGTGCTCTATTATGTTTTATCGAGTAAGAATCATAAATCTTAAAGATCCTTAATTAGTTTTGCATGTGGTATCAGAGCCAGGTTGTAGGATTTATGATTTTCCCTAATGTTATAAGCCCTAATTTAATTTTATGAATGATGATGATGCCATGGATCAAGTGCATCCGTTGCTGCCATTAAAATGCCATTAATTAGAATTTATGCGTGCGCGTGCTTTACTGTAATGGAGAGTTTTGTTTTTAATTGGAATAAAGGAATGAATGAAAGTTAAGAACTGTAAGTTAAGAACTGTTACCTGTGCAAATAATATGGCATTGATTGAAAATAGAAAACCGTTACTGTTGAAATGAAGCAAAGTGAATGACATATTGTTAATTGTGTGAATCGTGTACAATTGGAAGTTTCAGTTTTCCAATTTTGGTTTTTCTCCTGACTCACGAACACGAATGTAAATGGGTTGTAGTTTATTAAGATTAAAGTCTAATGTTTTTATTGGATTATGTTATCAATAAAATTAATATTAATTATTTTTATCTATATAATAATTAATAATTTTATTTTAATTTGTAATAATATTTATGTTTGTTATTGTTAAATTAAAATTAATGAAGATGCTATATAAAGTTTATAGCAATTAAATATTTATTTATTTATTTGAAATCAAGTATGATAAATTTTGTTAGTCACCAAAGTGGCCAAAATTTTAAAGTTTATATGATTTCAAATTATTAATGTTTTTTATTTTAATTACCTATAGTATGGATGCTAAATTATGAATAATTAAATTTATGGGTTAATTAAAATTCATTAATTATAAGACATTTAAGGATCGTCCAAAGGTTGATTAATTGTTCTCATAATTAATGAACATGATTGTAGATAAT
>Ga0214545_1002987_pt1 | contig 32537 bp, 18 predicted proteins | sample CNSS4metaG_FD_160064 | JGI IMG/M metagenome (GOLD analysis project Ga0214545, IMG submission 160064) | Root nodule microbial communities from cowpea collected in UCLA plant growth center, Los Angeles, California, USA - CNSS4 | ecosystem: Host-associated > Plants > Roots > Nodule | place: USA...
TTTTTATTTCTTTTTATCTTTTAAATTTTATTTCTATCTTTGTTTATCTTAATCCCCTATATTTTTTATTTTATTTGACTAACTCATTTGTATAGTTTTATAAGAACTAATTTGTTAAAAATCAATTTCGTGTTCGTTAGGAGACGACTTAGGGTTACTTTACCCTTTCTATTTTCTTGACTACTATCTTAGCAATACTGAAGTTGCTATAATTTATTAGTATTAATTTGATCGCGTCAACGACAGCATTATCAAATTTGGCGTTGTTGCCGGGGAACACGGTTAGAATTTGTATCATTTTAGTCCTTATTTTAATTTTTTTATTTCTTTTGATTTTATTTTTTTATTTTTTATCACTAACATTTTGTTCTCTCAATTTTTTTCCTAACATTTTTTTTGTTTAGTTATTTTATTTTATTTTCTTTAGTTTTTTTTAAGCATAATTTTTGTTTGAGGATTTTTGTTGAGAAATTTGTGAAACTAATGGGAAACACTTTGGCTAAGGAAAGACAAGGTACTTAAGTTGTCCATTGAGACACACCTCTCTTTCCTGGAAGTCTACTCAACAAGCTTTCAACTTTTTTCTTTTCAGAAAACCTCTTTCAAAAATGCAAAATAATTTTTCATACGAAAGTAATCAACAATGTAGTTTTCAAATGGATTACAATCGCTATCCACAGCAACCACGTGATTTTCAGCAACAAATTGTCACACCTACTTCTGCACCTGATATAAGTGGGTTAACTTTACAACAATTTAATGATCTATATCCTAGATCATCTTTTTTGGGATATGAGCAACAACCATATTCTGAGTGTCCACCTCAGCAACCATATGTTCCAAATAGTTTTCAACAACAATATGTACCACCACAGCAAGTTGAAGCAACCAATGGACCATCCTACAGGGAAGTTATGATATTAATGGCTTAAGTTATAGAGAAATTAGAGTCCATGGATGAAAGGTTGCGAGTTGATCAAAGATTGAGAAATATTGAGCAAGAGTGGTACGAAAATAAGCAAATATTGTCTGATATGTTGAGGGATGCAAGTAAGAACAACTTCATAGAATTACTTGTAACTGTTAATACCACCCCTCAACCCCATCAGAGATTTCCTGAAAATCCAAATTTTACGAACTTCGTCATGAAATCAAAGATATGCTTCTGAAGTTGGCAATCAAAGCTGAACAAATGTCTGAAGATTTGAGTCAGCTAATGAATGATACAGTTAGAAAGGTCACTTTAGAAGATATGATGAATATGATGACTGAAATGATGAAGATGAATCAGACAGATCAGAAAGAGATGATGAATGCCGCCACACAAAGCTTGCAAAATCAGTCTGAAAAACCAATAGCGGAATCACATCACATTGATATATCTACTGATGGATATAATGATTGTCATAGTAATATGTCTACTGATAGACATATTAAGGATGTTGCTGAAGTTGATGAAGAAATTAAAGATTCTCACACAAACATATCTATTGATGGATATGTTGACGATGCTCAATGTGAATATAAAGTTGTACCCATTGATGAGGATATGAGTACAAATGATCATTTTCAAGAGCAAAGTTGTGAGGATAATACAATAGAGGAACCAAGTGCAGTTGAAGAGCCAACAATATTCGAAGATGCAGCTGAAGCATCTACTATTGCAACTGACTTGGTTAATGATGAAGCAGTAGAGTCAACAACACCAGGTGAAAATTTTTGCTCAGAAGATGAGATTATGAGGATTACTAATGATCCACTTAACCATTTGAATGCACCTGATGATGCTCAAGTTAAGTTGAAGCCACACACTCCACACATCAAGTTTGTTGATGTGAATGATGCAAATACGTTTTCAGTGGTTATCTTTGTTGACATGGCTGCAGAAAAAGAAGAAAGGTTGCTACAACAGGTAAAAAGCTTAGATTCAAATTCTTTTGTTGATAAAAAAGTTAATTTGCATGCATCTTTGTTTTTTTTTTCTGTTTTTAATTTTAAAAATATTAAAAATATTTCAAAAATATGGGTTTTTGTTTTCTTTAATAAAATGGTACAAGCTGATTTGTACTTTGTAAAATTAAAGAAAATAAATTTTGACATATGGCCAGATTGAGCCAAAAGTCATAAAATTTTTCGTTTCCTCCCCAAAATAAGTCCATCAAGGACATTTTTTGTTTTGAAATAAGTGTGGGGGAGACAAACTGTAGGTAGGATTTTTCTTTTTGTTTTTCAATTTTTTTGTTTTTATTTTCATTTTAAAAGAAAAAAAAATTGTGATTTCTTTTTGAGAAAAATTGTGAAAGTATTAACTTTTTACTAAGTGAAACTTTTAAACAATGTCTTTCATAAGAAATCCACCAAAAATATTTCCTTGCTTTCAATAAAACATATTGACATCGGATTTTGGGATTTGATTCAATAATTGGGATGATCATAATTATGGAAAAATAAAAGTCATGTTGATATGAGTGAATTGTTTCTATGATTTGCTAATTGAGTTGATTTGAGAATTTCTTAATTAAATCTTTTGTGAAAGAGTTTGACCCTGTGAGTCTTGAGCCTTAATGTAAAGAATGAACTGCTATGTGTCATTCCTATTTTTTCTTGAGTGACTTGCTCATGTTTGTTTATACTCAAATGTTTAGCTTGACTCTTTTGTTTTACATCTTAGGTGAATATGCATGATTTGATATGACTGAGGCATTTTTTGTTTTTAGCTACTTGGCCAAATAAGCCCACCTTGATATTAATCCATTGGTATCCCTTTTAAGCTTTAAACCTCTTTTTCTTGTTTTAAGCCTATTGCATAACCTTGGAAAGAAAAAGACCATATTCTACCTTAGGAAGAAGGAAAGAGCTAATGGATTGTGTTCAAGAATGGTTGAGAAATAAAGTGTGTGGGTGAGTACCTCACCCACAAATTAATAAAAATGGAAAAAGGAAAAATTGTTGATGAAAAAGTGTTGAAATAATTGCTTTCTAAAAAAAAAGAGAAAGCAACAAAGCAATAAACGAAAAAGAGTTGTTTTTGAAATTATGCTCCATTATTCTTCCTACATTACTATTTCAAAAACCCAAGAGTCCTAAAACTTTTCCTACCTTTGCCTTGGCCCCATTATAACTTGTGAAAAGTCCTAATGATCTTTGAATGCATATTTTTCTGAAAGTTTGTGAATATTAGATACTTGTTAACTATTATGAGTGTTTACTTGCATGAGTATTTTGAGTGAAAACACAAGCCAAAACACTCGAGCAAATTTTGGTGATAAAATACACATTTAACGTGAGTGTTTTCTTTCATAATTGATTGTCTTGTGAATTCAAAAGATTAACTCATGTGTGAAAAATAGAATCTTTTTGTTTGTTTATGCATGGTAACTTAATTTCTAGAATATTGATTTGTCTCAAGTAAGGTTATTTCCTTTAATCCAGTGTTGATGTGAAATAAAATACCTCAGAACAAGTTTTAGAATTGCTCAATTTTGCCCAGGAGTGCAAAAGGATAAGTGTGTGGTTATGATGAGTGTGTATTTTTGCACTCATTTAGTGTTTAATTCTGGGTATTTAATTGAATTTGTATGCTTAAAGAGTGATTTAATTGACAGTTCTGGTAATTAGGCTATTTGAGCTTATGTGATAAAAATGTCTTAAAAAGTGATATTTAGCTGCATAAATTATTCTTGGATATTTTAACGTTTGTTGATGCAGCTGAAATTAAGATTAAGCTCATTCAAGGTGAGAATATAAATTGATTGAAGTTACAATCCACCTTTAAATAAGGCTGAAATTAGCAAGTTCTGGAAAAATCACTTAACCCCCAGTTTTTACTTGTACACTTCCTTCTTTCTAAATGGGTCCCAACAAAAAACCTATTATGCACCCCTTAATATGTCTATTTGCATCCCTCCTACCACTTAAACACAACTCAATCAGATCATGCCATGTGGCAATCTTCCACTTATTAAATTAACCAATCAGATAACGACACGTGTCATGACCTAGCAACTCAAAATTCAGCCAATAGCATGTTGCCACGTCATCACCTTCAACCTCCCAAACCCTAGCCTTCATCTCCATGTCGTCAGCCATGTCACGAACCACCACCGTGAGTCCCTGCAGAAAAGAACCGCAAGCTAAATCGGAGTTGCGCAATGCCTCGCGCCACCGTGACCATCACAAATCTGCACCACGAACTGCAACGCACCATCTTCTCTCCACGCACCTGCAACAGCTGCAGCTGCACCTCCATCATCTTCAAGTTGCGCAAATCTGCAGCAGAGCCGCAACACCTCGCGCCACCGTGAGCCGCCATCGTCACTGTCTGGACCTGCAACCACCATGGCAACCTTCACGAACCAGAAGCGGCTTACATCTCCATCTTATGCACGACCACGCCGTGAATGAAATGCAGCAGCAAACACCATCTTCATCACTTCAACGTTCCACCATTCAACCTCACCATACAGGACCGTCACCGCCGCCACCGTTCTCCACCACTGCGCGCATCTGAACCAGAAACGCAGTCCCTCTAGTAGCCACAACGAATCAGATCTTCACACACCACGCGCAGCTTCATCCCTGCCGGAAAACGCAAAACCAGCAATCACCAGATGCAGCGAAACGAAGCAGCCACCGTGAACGCCAATACTGCACCGCTCACCATGACGCCGGAGGACCACCAAAAGCCTGCACGAGTAAGCCGTAAATGGAGAACGCATAAACCACCAGTGCAAAACCTTCGTCGGAGCAGAACCTCCATGCCTACGCCATTCACTACCACGAGCACCTACAACGCACAGCAGCAACAACGTTTCTGCAACCTCCTTCACGCAGCAGCACCCATCTTCAACCTTCATGTTTAGCCATTGACGCCGAAGTCCACCTGGAAGCATGGCAACCGTCATTCACAACCACAAGCATCTGCGAAACCCTAATTTAGAGAGAAGGAGAAGGCTGTCACGTGTCAGCGTCTCAATGGACACTGAAATGGTCATATTTGGTCAAATCTGGTCAAAAAGTCAAAGACTGGTCAAAGGAGAGGGGTTTAATTGCAAATATTGATATTTTTGGATATCTCTGCAAATTTGGACTATAGGATTAAAAATAGCTTATTAAGAAAATTAATGCAAATATTATTTGTTAATAATTTATTAGATATCTTTAAATAATTTATTTATTTAATTATATCATAAATTATTAACCAAACTATATTTGTAAATTAGTTTAGATCTCTCCAAATATCTTTGAATATTTATCTTTATCTTTATTTTTAAAGATATTTGAGAGGTTTTAACAACCAAAAAGTCTAGTCCAATTCTTATATAAAGAGACCAAGGGAGAAGCAGAAGAACAAGTTCGGGACTTCGGAGTTTTGGAACCCTTAGGGGGGCCTAATTTCGTTTCCTTTCTCTCTCTCCATTCTTATATTTTTATTCTGTATTCCATGAATTGCTAAATTTCTTAGGTTGATTCCATTGTAATTTCATTATGGATTCTGAGGTTAGAATGAAATAATTTCTTTGTTCTTTTTATTATTGTTGAGGTTTTTATTTATCTATGTCTTTTATCTTTGAATCATATAAAAAGTAATGATTTTAAATCTATATGCATGTTGATCATATGAGTTCAAGGGTTTTTAAATCTAATTGAGACTTTACTTTGATTTTATTTAGAAACTTTCATGTGATTAAACGAGTTTTTACCAATAATTGAGACTTTACTTTGGTTAAAGGTATTTACTCTAACGAAAATTAATTGAGACTTTACTTTGATTAATTAAGCTTTTTATTTGGTGAGGAGATAAAAGAATAGACATGATTAGGCATAGTAAATTTGATTGAGACTATACTTTGGTTGAATTTACTGTGGATAATCTAAAAGTTCTCACTTTTAATTGAGACTGTACTTTGGTTAAAAGTGAGAACGCCAACAACTTAATTGAGACTTTACATTGATTAATTTGTAAGACTATAACAATAATAAATTGAGCAATAATCTTTAGATAACCGATGATGAATCTATTTTGAAAAAGCAATGGAATCAATCTATTTTCTTTACTATTGTTTTTATTTCTTTTTATCTTTTAAATTTTATTTCTTTTTTTTTATCTTAATCATCCAATATTTTTATTATTTTATTTAACTAACTCTTTTGTATAGTTTTATAAGAACTAATTTGTTAATAATCAATTCCGTGTTCGTTGGGAGACGACTTTGGGTTACTTTACCCTATCTATTTTGTTGACTACTTTCTTAACAATACTGAAGTTGTTATAGAAAAGTAGTATTAATTTGATCGCGTCAACGACAGTGTTATCATATTTGGCGCCGTTGCCGGGGAACACGGTTAGAATTTTTATCATTTTAGTTCTTTTTTTTTTCTTTTGATTTTATTTTTTGTTTATCACTAACATTTTTTTTTCTCTCATTTTTTTGCTAACATTTTTTTATTTTCTTTAGTTATTATATTTTATTTAGTTTTTTTTTTAAGCATAATTTTTGTTTGAGGAATTTTGTTGGGAAATTTGTAAAACTAGTTGGGAAAAACTTTGGCTAAGGAAAGATAAGGTACTTAAGTTGTCCATTGAGACACACCTCTCTTTCCTGGAAGTCTACTCAACAAGCTTTCAACTTATTTCTTTTCAGAAAACCTCTTTCAAAAATGCAAAATAATTTTTCATATGAAAGTAATCAACATTGTAGTTTTCAAATGGATTACAATTGCTATCCAGAGCAACCACGTGATTTTCAGCAACAAATTGTCACACCTACTTCTGCACCTGATATAAGTGGGTTAACTTTACGACAATTTAATGATCTATATCCTAGATCATCTTCTAAGTGTCCACCTCAGCAACTATATGTTCCAAATAGTTTTCAACAACAATATGTACCACCACAACAAGTTGAAGCAACCAATGGACCATCCTACAAGGAAGTTATGATACTAATGGGTGAAGTTATAGAGAAATTAGAGTCCATGGATGAAAGGTTACGAGTTGATCAACGATGCAGAAATATTGAGCAAGAGTGGTATGAAAATAAGCAAATATTGTCTGATATGTTGAGGATGCAAGTAAGAACAACTTCATAGAATTATTTGTAACTATTAATACCACCCCTCAACCCCATCAGAGATTTCCTGAAAATCTAGATTTTAACGAACTTCGTCATGAAATCAAAGATGTGCTTCTGAAGTTGGCCATCAGAGCTGAACCTGAAGATTTGAGTCAGCTAATGAATGATATAGTTAGAAAGGTCACTTTGGAAGATATGATGAATATGATGACTGAAATGATGAAGATGAATCAGACAGTCAGAAAGAGATGATGAATGCCGCCACACAAAGCTTGCAAAATCAGTCTGAAAAACCAATAGCGGAATCACATCACATTGATATATCTATTGATGGATATAATGATTTTCATAGTAATATGTCTACTGATGGACATATTAAGGATGTTGCTGAAGTTAATGAAGAAATTAAAGATTCTCACACAAACATATCTACTAATGGATATGTTGATGATGCTCCATGTGAATATAAAGTTGTACCTGTTGATGATGTTATGAGTACAAATGATCATTTTCAAGAGCAAAGTTGTGAGAACAATACAATGGAGGAACCAAGTGCAGTTGAAGAGCCAACAGTATTCGAAGATGCAGCTGAAGCATCTATTATTGCAACTGACTTGGTTAATGATGAAGCAGTAGAGTCAACAACACAAGGTGAAAAATTTTGCTCACAAGGTGAGATTATGAGGATTACTGATGATCCTGTTAACCATCCAAATGCACCTGATGATGCTCAAGTTGAGTTGAAGCCACACACTCCACACATCAAGTTTGTTTATGTGAATGATGCAAATAAGTTTTCAGTGGTTATCTTTGTTGACATGGCTGCAGAAAAAGAAGAAAGGTTGCTGCAACAGGTAAAAAGCTTAGATTTAAATTCTTTTGAAATCATTGTTGATAGAAAAGTTAAATTGCATGCATATTTGTTTTTTGTTTTTGATTTTAATAAAAAATATAAAAAAATTCAAAAATATGTTTTTCTTGTTTTTAGTTTTCATAAACTTCAAAAAGTAAAAATTAAAAAAATGGTACAAGTTGACTTGTACTTTATAAAATTAAAGAAAATAAATTTTGACATATGGCCAGATTGAGCCAATAGTCACAAGAATTTTCGCTTCCTCCCCAAAATAAGTCCATCAAGGACATTTTTTTTTGAAATAAGTGTGGGGGAGACAAACTGTAGGTAGGATTTTTTTGTTCTTTTGTTTTTCAATTTTTTTGTTTTTGTTTTCATTAAAAAAATTGTGATTTCTTTTTGAGAAAATTGTGAAAGTATTAACTTTTTACTAAGTGAAACTTTTAAACAATATGTCTCATAAGAAATCCACAAAAATATTTCCCTGCTTTCAATAAAACATATTGACATTAGATTTTGGGATTTGATTCAGTAATTGGGATGATCATAATTCTGGAAAAATAAAAGTCATGTTGATATGAGTGGATTGTTTCTATGATTTGCTAATTGAGTTGATTTGAGAATTTATTGATTAAATCTTTTGTGAAAGAATTTGACCTTGTGAGTCTTGAGCCTTAGAGCAAAGGATGGACAACCATATGCCATTCCTATTTTTTCTTGAGTGACTTGCTCATGTTTGTTTATACTCAAATGTTTAGCTTGACTCTTTTGTTTTGCATCTTAGGTGGATATGCATGATTTGATATGATTGAGGCATTTCTTGTTTTTAGCTACTTGGCCAAATAAGCCCACCTTGATATTGATCCATTGGTAGCCCCTTTGAGCTGTAAACCTTTTTTTCTTGTTTTAAGCCTATTGCATAACCTTGAAAAGAAAAAGACCATATTCTACCTTAGGAAGAAAGAAGGAGCTAATGGATTGTGTTGAAGAATGGTTGAGGAATAAAATGTGTGGGTAAGTACCTCACCCACAAATTAATAAAAATGGCAAAAGGAAAAATTGTTGATGAAAAAGTGTTGAAATAATTGCTTTCTAAAAAAAGAGAGAGCAACCAGCAATAAACGAAAAAGAGTTGTTTTTGAAATTATGCTTCATTATTCTTCCTACATTACTATTTCAAAAAAAAAAAACCAAAAATCCTAATATTTTTCCTACCTTTGCCTTGGCCCCATTATAACTTGTAGAAGAGTCCTCATGATCTTTGAATGCATGTTTTCTGAAAGTTTGTGAATATTAGAGTCTTCTTAAGTATTATAAGAGTTTACTTACATGAGTATTTTGAGTGAAAACACAAGCCAAGACACTTGAGTGAATTTTGGAGAGAACATATACATTTTATCTTGAGTGCTTTCTTTCATAATTGATTGTCTTGTGAATTCAAAAGATTAACTCATGTGTGAGAAATAGAATCTTTCCATTTGTATATACACGATAATTTGATTTCTAGAGTATTGATTTGTCTCCAGTGATGTTCATTCCTTTGATCCAGTGTTGATATGAAGTAAAATACCTTAGAATAAAGTTTTGAAATTGCTCAATTTTGCCCAGGAGTGCAAAAGGATAAGTGTGTGGTTATGATGAGTGCGTATTTTTGCCCTCATTTAATGTTTAATTCTTGGTATTTAATTGAATTTGTGTGCTTAAAGATTGATTTAATTGGGATTTCCTATTATTGGGTTTATTGAGCATGAGATACAAAAACATGTTAAAAATAGCTTTTTAGTTGCAACTGCAGCTAAGTTGTGCTCATGGAGGTGTGGAAATAAATTGATTAAAGCTTCATGACACCTTAAAGATAAATCCAAGAATAAGAAATTATCAAAAGCACAAAAATCCAAGCCAAGCATTGCATGAAGACAGCAAGAAAAGCTTGAAAAAGTGAAGAAGTTTGGCTAAACCAAGAAGGGAGGAAAGAAAAATTGGACCTTGCGGTTTTCTTTATCTTTATGATAGAAGATAATTTGGGAAAATATATCTTTAGATATTTTATTTGATACTTTTAAATAATTATCTTATTTAATTATATCATAAAATATTAAAAGATAATAACTACCAAATCTTTTTAAATATGACAAGATCTTCTGGAATCTTTTTAGATCCACAACAAACAAATATATCTTGAAGATATTGGATTATTTAGAAGATAATTTGAGGAGATTGCAAAGGGTTGATTTGGACATAGCATGTTATTAGGGAAATCAACTGCTATGACAAAAAGGCTAGCATGGTTGGGCCTCCAAGTTTGTTATTTTTGTCTATAGTGTTATAGTTATTCAATTTCTTTATTTTCTCAATTACTTATAATTGTGCATTCAATGTAGTGTAATTTACAAACCGGCTCATATGAGTGCGGTTACTATGTAATGCAATGGATATCAACTGTTGTACGTGCTCGTATCACAAGTGGTTGGGAAACGGTAATAGTTTCACTATATCAAATACTTATTTGCAATTTTGTCTTAGTCTATATACTAATTTAAATTATTCTCTTGTGTGCAGAGATTCAGTACCACTACATCAATCCCTGCCAAGTCCATCAAATATTTAAGGATAGCTTGTGAAAATTACATTATACAAATGTAAAATAGTACTTAGTATATTTGTTTATGGTAGCATATGAGATTGTAATGTGTCCTACATTAATATGGATAGTATTTAAGTATTTTGCCACATTTTGTATTTGAATAGCATTTGGCTTCTATTTCTAGCTGGTTTTGGTTTACTGGTTGAAAATTTGCAGGTTAAATATGGTGATTATCAATAAAACAGCATCAGAATTTAAAAAAATGACAACTTTATGCCTCGATTGGAACCAAAACCGAGGCAGAAAGATATAACGATTTTTCTTTTGTTTTTTAATAAATCATATGCCTCAGTTGGTCCAGAACCGAGGCAGTAAGTCTATGCTACATGCCTCGATTGGACAAGAATCGAGCCAGTAAATCTATATAATTTTTTTTAATTATTTCTGATACACCCTTCGGCCTCGGTTGGTGGAAACCGAGGCAGTAACTTTGCAATATGCCTCGGTTGGATAAATGAGGCATAAAGGATTGTCTTTTTACCTCGGCAGTATATGCCTTGGGTTCGAACCCGAAGCCAAAAGTGGAAAATAACCATTGTCGTTTTCCTTCCCTGCACTGGTGATATCATCTCAACTCTTCTACTCTTCATTTCCATCTTTATCAAATTTAACTAATAAGATCTCTCTCCCTCCACCAAATTATTTGTTGAATGTTGTTTATTAATTTTAATGTGTTTGTGCTATTATCTAAGAGAATTATTGTTTGCTCTGTGAAGTTAATTTCAGTGGGTATAGAACATGTGTAGTTGATGAAATCCTTTATCCTTCTAAGATCACTACTACCATGCCCCTGTTTTTGTTGGAGTGTTGGCTATGATATGTCAAGTTCACATTTTGCTGTGGCATTTATAAGGTAACATATACAAGGTTATTCATTAGGAAGTAACATGTAGTTTATGCTTAATAAAAGTCAAAGCATGACATGATGTTATCTGCCTTTAACATTTTCCTACATAATGAACGAAAAGTGATGTCTATATGTATAATGGTTCTTTTTTTTGTGACCAAAATATTAAAGCAACCAAAAAAATTTTTGAGCTAGAGTCATCATGAATCTTTAGCAAGATTGAAAAGGACTTGCATTTGAAGATTTCTTTAATCGGAACTAATTGTCATTTTTTCTTCCAAATCATGAAGAACATCAACAAAGTAGAAGGTCAAGAGTTGTGTACTTCTAATACATGTAAGTATATGATGAAGTGTAGTCACATTGTGTTTCCTTTGTGTATTTGCTTGCTTCATTTATAGAAAGTAGTGAAAGTAAGACTTATTGCACAATGATTCTCAATCTTTTGAGCTTCTAATTATATATCAATAAATCATGTCAGCCATCATAATTTAGTTCTTTCCCTTGTTAGGTGGCTAATATGGAAATTCTAGTACATCTTTATGAAAATGAAAATTAAGAAGTAAGGACTGGAACCAGGGAAACCCTTCCATAGTGATGTTCTTTTTCTAATTGAAGTAAACCTATTATGTGACTATTGTCTATTGTTAAAAGTAAATGATTTTAAATTATTAAGTCTAAAAAATAACAAGCAACAACTACATAATGAGATAGATTTACTTGATGCTTTACCTAAGTTCTTGTTTGATTGACATTAACTTTGGTCAACGGACTGTTAATTTAATGTATCATGTCCATCCTCCTGCTATGGAAATTATAAATTAAGATTTTCTTCCTAAATATGTGTATGTATGTATGACTAACAATTTTTGATGCATTTTCCTTAATTTCATGATTGATATGCTAAATTGTATTGTAGGTACAAAAGATGAAGTTGTGAATTGGTTACATGGTAATGGACTTTGAAAAGTGGCAAGGGAGTCATACGAGCCCTTCTTAGCTTTGATGTGAACTTGTCTTATATATGCATTAGAACCTTAGCTGCTCCAACTTATCTACCACCTTACTACTTTCAAAATGATGACACCAAATTCAATTTGATTGATGGGGGAGTTGCAACAACTAATGAGGTAAACTATCTCCTTTCCAAACTTACCTCAATATGAATAATTTCGCATGTTTAATAGTATGTGGTTTTAATATGAAATTTTTTTTTCAGATAAAATGAAGCACTCTAAATGATATGTTTCAATTACTTAGTAGTGTGATCCCAATATATAAATCCTGATGAAGGAAACCCAATTATTTGCTTCTGATGAAAAAAAGTGAAATGTTTGCAAGTTGTGCTCTATTGGGAAAGAGTGACAAAGTAATAGAGGGAGAAGAATCCTAACATGAGTCCAAAGAATATAAAGGAAAATAACAAGATCTAGTTGTTGTCAATAGGATGTGTAACTACAAAAGTTGTTGGCCTTGTTGTTCAGGCTACATAATATAGTGATGGTAGTAAAAATGATGTAGAATACCAGTCTAATAATAGTAGATCATAAGATTATTAGGTGTAATTTTAATTGTATGATGACTTCTAAACTTGCATATTTATTTAGAACTATTTCCAATTTTCTTTTATGTTGGATCATGTAATGTGTACTTTTATTTTTTATACTTCTCTTTATTACATTACATATTTGAGTTAATTGTTATTTAGCATTATTAAATTTGTAGTATTTGTAAGTAGGTTAGAATATTGTTCAGAAGTATGTAAAAATATTGTATACAAGTAGGTGCCACCAAAATATTGGTTGCTAAATAGTTTTTTTTTTTTTTTGCCACCAAAATATATTGGACGATAAATATTTTTACTTTTGTCACTAATTTAGCAACCAAAATATATTTTAATTAAGATAAAAAATTACTTAATTGGCGACCGAAAAATAAGGGTCGCTATTTGTGACTAAATTAGTGATTGGGAATTTTTTAAGTTAATATTTTTTGTCATTTTAGCAACCGAATTAGCCACTGAAATTTTAATGGCTAAATTGGTCCCAATAGTAGAAAGTGACCAATCATTCTAGCAATAGATTAGCGACTGATACTTTGGTGACTATTTAGCGACCAACATTTAATTTGGTCACTAATGAGTTTGCCAGCAGGGTTTTTGCAACATAATTTTGGTCGCTATTTCGATTATTAAAGAATTTGCGACTGATTTTAAGCCTTTTAGCAACCGAAATAGGTAGTCACTAAAATGCCTTTTTTTAGTAGTGGGTGCCTTCATTGACATTCTAGTATTGGTGACTAATTTAGGAGTGTGAAAATGCATCTATTTCTTTTGGCTTGTTGGGCTGGTATCTTTCCTCTTTATAATTAGTGTCATAGTTTTCAATTTTTCAAGCAAATATGGAAAAAAGGTACCTTACTATTTTCACCTTTTGTTTGAGTAAATCAACATATACACTATCTCATAAGTACTTTGATAGGTTTATCCAATCAAAATTACCGTTTTATCTTAATAAACAATGACAAGTACTTGTTGTAACATATTGGTTTTAAGATAGGATATTACTTCGATGACTACAAAATTTGCTTCCTTAATTTGCAGACATCTTGAAGATTTTGACCAAATGAGTTGATATTGATGACATATGAATTACACAAATTATCATGCTATAACTTCTATAACAATATAAACAAAATAACGTCCACTTAATTTATCATTCCACCCTTTCTTATCATTTTGACATGTGTCCAATTTTTAGTTTTTTTTTTCTTTTGTCTTTTCCACTATTACTATTTTCACTTTACGGTTATGCCTACTTGATGTTTTTTCTCTTCAAGATTGTTGTGAATAAACACTTTATAGACTTTTTGAAGGCTTTAATTCTCTTGGATTATGCCTCATCATCCCGCTTATGTGTTTAAGTTACAATTGTTATGTTTCGTGATTCATGCTTCTATGAGTACTCAAAGTTTAGATTATTTTTTTTGTGCAGGAAATATTGAAAGGGGTAACTGACATTGACTTGGTAATCAATCTGAAGCTCCAAGAAGATGTTCAGCTTGAGAAATGCCTTGGTAGGAGAATTTGCAATCAGTATGGGGTAATTGAATGAAGTCAATTAAGGGCATGTCTCTTAGAACTCCTCTAGAGTGCCTAATTGAATGAGATGACTTTTGTCACTTTTTATAATGTATTTTGGTCAGTGTACTTTCAAATGACATGGATTAAAATTGGTTAATTATGTTTCAAATGACACAAGTTCCCATAGAACCCTCTACCTATTTAGTAGCACTTAAGTTTTTCTTTTTCTTTTCGAGTTTTCAAGTTTGAATGCATGAGTATGTGGTTTAATCAAGTTGCTGGTGTACTTAATAACTGAGTGATGATAAATTATACAAGCAATCATGTTAATCCACTGGTTCAATACTATTTTGAGTTGTCTATAGGATCAATGTGGTTCATGAAATATGATACGATTAATATCACAAAGTATTTTGGTCTATCCATTTGAGAATTACAATTTCTTGCTATGATATCTTTAATGCAGCTTTGAGAACTTCATACTTATTTTCAAGATGAGCCTCTTGATTTTGATTCCTTTTTGGGCATATCTTTTTGAGATGTTATGAGGGGTGTGAGACATCCTTTACTTGTCCATTTGTTGGCATGGATTCAGCCATGCGTTTGCTAATAATAAAATGATACCTATCTAACCTTTTTTTCAGAATGTTTTTGATTGAATTGCATTGAAAAAAAAAACATACCACAATAATGCCTTAGGTTAAAGCACTAGATTTCAATTGCAGTGGCTTGAATTATAAATGGTAACTTTCTTGGTTGTGGCATTGAAACAAACAGATTAAAACGGGCCCGACAACTCGTATGGGCCCTTTCAAACCGTCGGGTCCGTCCGGATAGTCTGGCCCGTATGAGTCATCGAGCCCGTCTGGATCGTCGGGACTGTCTGGATCATCGGGCCTGTTTGGGTCATCATTCTCGTCCGGGTAATCGGGCCCGTCCGGGTCGTCGGGCCTGTTTGGGTCGTTAGACGTGTCCAAGTCATCGGGCCCATCCGAGTTGTCGGACCCATCCGGGTCCTCGGGCCCATCCTAGTCGTCGGACCTGTCCGGGTCTTCGGGCCCATATGGGTGTACGGGCCCAATGATTTGGAAGGGCCCATCTAGGTCGTCGGGCACATCCGGGTTGTTTGGCCCGTATAGGTCGTCAGGCCCTTTTGGATCATCAGGCTCGTCTGGATCGTCGGGCCCGTTTGGGTCATCGGGCCCGCTTGGGTCGTCAGGCCCGTTTGGGTCGTCGGGCACGTTCCGGTTGTCGGGCACGTCCAGTTTGTCGGGCCCGTTTGGGTCATCGGGCACGTTCCGATCGACGGGCACGTCCGGGTCGTCGGGCTTGTCTGGGTCGTCGGGCCCGTCTGGGTCGTCGGACCCGTCCGGGTCGTTGTGCCCGTTCGGATCATCTAGAATATGAGGTTGAGTGAGAAGAATTTCAAATTCCACCTATTTTGAGGGTATTTGAATTTCTACTAATTTAGCTAATTGAAATCCTTCAAAAAAAATGTTTGCATTTGAAATGTTTTTTAATTTCTCTATCCAAACAAAGCATTTCATTACAAAGAAATCTAAATTCTTCAAAAAAATGAATTGTTTCATTAAAATACTATATCCAAACACACTCTTAGCTTAAATGATTGGATTTCAATTGGAGTGGCTTGAATTATAAATGGTAACTTTCTTGGTTGTGGCATTGAAACAAACAAATTAGAAGCAAGATACCTTAGAAGTAACGATTGTTTATTTAAAGGAAAAAAAAGTGAACAATTTTTTCCCAAACGAAGTAATATGATATTTATTCTGTGAAATAAAAATGTTTATAGACAAGGTGTAAAAGTTTAAAAATTTTAAAAACTCGATATAACTTTTTAAAATTATTTTAGTTTACCTCAATTAAAAACATTATGCTTTAATATAATTTTTGTAAAGTTATTAAAATAAAAAAATTATTTAAAATTATAATTTGTTTGTTTTTCAAAAGGCTATACAATTGGTTTAAATAAAAATTTTCCGTGCAGTTATAAAATATTTTTCGTCTCGTATCATTTCATAATGCAGAAACACAACATATTTAGATTGACCATTTCTTCTTGATGATTATTATTGGTATTACTATATCATTAATTAAAAAATAGGGATGAATTATTGTTGATATTATTAAGTTTTTAATAGGCACAAATTTTAATTTTTGTGTCAAATTCATGAACTAAAAATATATTTACTCTTTATTATTATTATTAAAAGAAATTCATATACGATAAATTTAGGAATAACAAAAAACATGATAAAAAATTTCATTTAATATAATATCAATTTGGTCCCTATTTTCATTCAATTTTATTATTTTAGTCTTAATATTATTTTTTTATTTAAAGAGGTCCCAATTTTCATCAATTTTGTTTAATTTGGTCATTTTTTGTTAGCGTTATGAATAAATAATGATTGTCACATGTCACTTTGTGTTTTTTTTTTTATTTTTTAAATTAAAAAAAAATGTCTATTGTAAATCCAACAGTATGTCACATGTCAGAGTCAATGTTTTATATTCAATTTGGTCCTTATATTCATTATTTTTGTCCAATTTAGTACTAATTTTATTTAAAATTGAGCAATTTTGTCCCTCCCAAAATTGATACCAAATTTAATTTTTATATAAAGCTTATAATGATATTTTTATTAAAATTCACATTTTTATTAAATATTTTTTGTTGAAGGTTCTTATTATTTTAAAATTAGAATGAAAATTTTAAGGATGACAACTAACAACATCTATTTTAAATTTTAAAATTAGTCTTCATCTTTACAGTTTTCGTTCTAATTTTAAACTAACTTTAAACCAAAATATTTAATAAAAAATGTGAATTTTATTAAAAACATCATTATAACTTTTATATAAAAATTAAATTTAGTCTTAATTTCATAAGGGACAAAATTGTTCCATTTCAATAAAATTAGAACTAAATTAAACAAAAATAACGAATACAGAAACCAAATTGAATACAAAACATTAAGTGTAACACATAACACACGGTTGGATTACACGTGGACATTTATTTAAAAATTAACAAAAAAATCACAAAATGACATGTGGTTGTGACTGTTCATTACCGTAAATTATTTAAACGACAGTTAGCAAAAACAAGACCAAATTGAACAAAATTAACGAAAATTTGGACTTATTTAAATAAAAAAATAATATTGAGACTAAAATAATAAAATTAGACAAAAATAAAGATCAAATTAGTATTTTAACCAATATTTAACTAAAAAGTCTATTTCAAAATTTTAGTCATATAACAATATGTTACTAATCATTTATTATGTCAATTTAATAATTTATCACAATGAAATTCATAATCAAATGTTACTTTTTAATCTTAATATGTATCACTAAAAAAATAATATCTGTGATTTCATATATCAGTGCCTTTCAATGTATTTTTACCCGTCCATATCTACATATGATTTCATTTACAAATTTTTAAGACCAACGTCATAGTAATTTTATTTTGTACGAGATCGCATCTTATAATATGTGTACGTTCTCCTTTAACAACAACACATCTACGAGAACACATCATACAATATGCCTACACTATTTATTTGATCAATCCTTTTAGTTTTTAACAATAACAAATTCTATAATTTAGAGTGTTTTTAATAAAAAAAAATATACATAATTATTAAATCAATTATATATTACCCGTCTTAAATTAAGTTTTGAAAAATATGTAAATATTATTATACATAAATATGCATAGTTAATTATTATGTATAATACTAACTAATATAGTTTATACGTAATTACAAACTATTTTTATTATTTACTTAATTATATCAAACATGACCATTGTAACGAATTTAAATTTTATTTATACATACGATAAAATTATATATTATTGCAAAAAATATAATAATATACTTTTGATAACACTGTAATATTAAATTGACTGCTCCTTATTGATAAACCGATAAATTAACAAATTCAACGACCGTGTGTACATGGGTCTAAAAACATAAAACTTTACTACAAAAGAAATGCGGTGGATCTCTAACTTTTGGACGCATGGTTGCATATTTACAATACGTGGCAACAACTTTGTCTCTCAAAAGTTCAAAACCACGATTTCTCTCTCAAAAATTCGGAAATAACTCTATTTATTAGCCTCTTTTTCTTCCTCCCGCACATTTCAAAAACAATTTCCTCTTCTTTTTCTCAAATTGTAGAAGTTTTTCATCTTCTCTCATTTTCATTTTCATAATCCTTTTTCTTTTTTCTTACATTCTTTTTTCATTGCTTAAAATTTGTGTTTTTATTTGCTACTTTCTTCTTTCACCCCTTAAAGTTTGAAAAATCTTTTAAGCGACCCTCATTTAACCTTTATTTTATTATAGTGTCAACGTGTTATGACATTTCAAGTGACAATAATTCTACCTACTTCTTATATTTGTAAAATTTTAATTTATTTTATATATTTTTATTAAAGATTTTAAATTGTTGTGCTTCCAAACCTTCTTTATACAAAAGAATTAAAAAATCATTTTTCTAACATTATCTCTTAGACATTTTAACTATCATTGTGTTGGAGAGTATTCTTTTTCTTTTGTAAAAAGTGATGCTTAGCAATGGTAAAAGCAATGTTCTGTTCACATGGCTGATGAAAGTAAAATTAATATATATTATTTTGAAGCAACAAAACAGAGAACCAACTTAAAATAGGCAATACCCTAACAATGCTTTTTTTTTCTCATGACAAGATGAATAGTAGGGAAGAAAAACATGGGAATTTATAATGAACCAGAGCTCTTTAAATTGTTCTATTTCTTTGCAGAAGCTTTGAAGAAAGCAAACAATTCATCTCTAGGAGGAAGACCCTCTTTGATGACAGGATGATTCACAAACTCTTGACTCCATTTATATAACTTGGGAAAATTCTCATGTGTAAGCAATTCCAAGCCTGCAATTTCTTGCAATATAGCAACCCAATATCCAACGAAATTAGCAACAATATCTACCAATCCTATGCTCTCTCCTCCAAAGAACCTCTTCTCCTTCAGAGCTTCCTGCAGGATCTCCAAAGCTTCCATGGCTTCCTCCACCGCCTTCTCTCGCCCCTTCTCATCACTCCAGCACGCATTCCATATTGCAGGCAAAATCTAAAATCAAAACAAAAAAAAAAAAAAAAGTGAAAAATTTTGCAACTCAGCAATAATTTATTGTAAAAGTGGAAGAGAAATAATGTAAGGCATACCTTGTCATCTAAGGTCTTGGCCCAGAAATGTGCCAAGGCTCTCTCATAAGGGTCTTGAGGCAAGAGAGGGTTGTTTGTCCAAGTTTGGTCTATGTATTCAACAATAACAAGTGATTCGGCTAAAGGGTTCCCATTGTGGATGAGAATAGGAACCTTCTTGTGGACAGGGTTGTACCTGAGAAGGTCCTGGCTCTTGTTGCGAAGATCTTCTTCGGAGTATTTGTAGGAAACTCCCTTGAGCTTGAGAGCAAGGTCTACCCTGTTGCTAAATGGGCTGGCCCACTTTCCCAATACCCTCACTTCTTCTGAGCTCCCTGAACCCATTGTTGATGCTCAAAATTGAATTCTGCAGCACAGTAGGGTGTTATAGGTAGGGTTTCTACTTTATAGAGAGACAAGTCAAGTTGGAATTTGGTTTCGTTTTGGTCAACTTCGGGGACTGGGGTTTGGTGGATTGGTGGAGCTCGTGGTGTGGTAGGTGCTTTCCTACAATCTCATGTATTTCATATTATATTAAGATTTTGGTATTTTTGCAACAAAAATTATCTAAAACATATACTTCAAATTTGTAATGGAATATTTTTAGTAGATATTCACGTGCAGTGTATATCCTTCAGAACAGGAGAAAACTGTTCATTTTTGAATAATAATATTTACATTTAAAAAAAATGTATAAATATTTATGGATTTCTGATACCTGTACATATAAAAGAAGACCGTGAATATTTTTCATGATACCAACCTATAATGGAACATGTAATAAGATAAATACTTTTACACAAAGCGAGTAGATAGACATATATTAAAGTACACAGACATACATGAAAGTACATGTATTTTAACAAAATATAAATAGTTAAATATGTTTTTATCTCAAACTATAACACAATTTTGTTTTTAGTTTCTATTTTAAAGTTTGATCCTCTTAAGTCCCTATCCTTATAAAACACATGAATTTAGTTCTTAATATTGGACGGAGTCAACCGTTTTCGTGACATGACAAACGGTTTGCACATCCACCATCCATTTTTTGACATTTGTTCTCTTTAAAATTACACATGTAAGTTTATTTTTTTTATACCATTTTATTTTATTTTTTTGTTTTCTTTTCTTTTCCCTCTTCTTCGGCCTCCTTTATAACCTCCATCTTCATCTTCCTTTCTCCCTCCACCATTTCCATCCTTCCCCTCCCCCACCTTCACTCGACCATCATTTTCTTCCTCCCTTTATTTTTTATCAATAGAGTTAATCAATAATTCATTTCTCCCATTTTCATCTTCTCCATCAATTCTCCTCTTTTCTCCCCCTTTATCATGCTCATCCTCTCAGACTTATCTATTTTTTCTTCCAATAACTCTTTCAACTCTCTCTATGGAATGTAAATCCTTCAAAATACATAATAATTTTTTTGGAAGAATGATGATATTTCTACTATATGTACAAAAGAAATATATAAAATAGATAAACAACTAATGTAGTATAGATATTAATTATGTTTTATTTTTAATAAAATAAAAAGAACTTAGTATTTGTGTGTTTAATAAAAAAATAATATTAATATATAATTAATTTTTAAAGAGTTATAGAGAATTTTAAATTTATAAATAAAAGGTAAAAGGTAATTTTGTTCAAGGTGAACAGGTCAAAATTTAAGCAAAACATTGATAAGGTAGGTGACCCATCCATTGAGTAGGTGTTTGTGTAGGTTGTTGATATGTGTAGTTGACATCTCCAATTTTTTTTTTACACACATTCTGATTTTTTTTCTTATTTTTGGAATTGGAGAAACTGAGGAAATTGGTGATGGAGAGGAATGATGGAGGTGGTGGAGTAGGGAAAGAGGATGAAGATGAAGGTGAGGAGGGAGAAGAAGGTGCCCGGAGGAGAGGAGAAAATTTATGTGTGTGTCTCTGTGATGTGTTGGATTGAAATTGATAAAGGGAAGGAGAAGAGAGGATTAACTAGGTGAAGGTGGGAGAGGGGAAGGATGGAGATGGTGGATAGGGAAAGGAAGATGAAGATGGAAGTTAGAAGGGAGAAGAAGATGGCCGGAGAAGAGGGAAAAGAAAAAAAACGAAAATAAAAGAAAATAAAATGGTAAGAAAAAAAAATAAACTTACAAGTGTAATTTTAAAGAGAACACGTGTCAAAAATGAATGATGGACTTGCATACCGTTTGCCATGTCACGAAAACCTTTAATAGCGTCCAATATTGAGGACCAAATTCATGTGTTTTATAGGAACAATAACTTAACAAGATCAAACTTTGAAATAGGAATTAAAACCAAAATCATGTTATAGTTTAGGAACAAAAACATAGTTAACCCAAATATAAATTGTATTTTAGTACACATTTTAAAATACATTTCCTTAATTTTCTGCAACTTATTTCATTTGGAACATTACTATTTTTTTAAATAATCTTTTTTATCTATATATATATATATATATATTAAATTTATATTTTGGTTAAAAAAATTAGTGAGATGTAAAACAATAATAAAAAACACAATATAGTAATGTAATTTAGTGTCCAACGCTTACCATGAGAGTGACTTTGTGCGCCTAAGGATGTTAAATGCAATGATTTAAATAATTTACAAATAACAAATTTTATAATTTTTTTATGTCCAAGAACACAAAGAAACTATTTATGGAACAAAAAACGATTAACAAGGTGTATAAGAAACCATTGTCCAAGACAAAAAAATGACTGTCCAAATATATATATATATATATATATATATATATATATATATATATATATATATATATATATATATATATATATTCACTACACAAGAATTCAGTTATATCACATCCATTTCATTACTTTCTTTTTTTTTCTCACAATATTTCTTTATATATCTTGCTAATATAAATTTCTTTAAAATATATGTATTCTTAAATTTTTTTTATCTAACCTTTACATCTATTTATCTAAATATTTATTTATATATCATTTTTCTAAATAGTTATATCTATTTATTTCTATTTGAACATTTCTTTAAGATATATCTATTTTTTAAAAAAATTAATTTATCTAATTTTTTACTTGTCTAATTTATTAAATATTACAAACTAATTTTAATATGTTAGGCATCACCATTATGAGTTACTTAATATATTATCAAAGAAGTTTACCCTCAATTAGGAGTGGACATAAAATCTAATTTTTTTATCCAATCCACTTTTGCTCCAATCCAATCCATTTAAAATTCATTTTATTAAAAATCCAATCCATTTAAAATCCATTTTAATGGATCTGAATTTCAATCTAATCTACATTTTATATATTTTATGCATTAGATATTCATTCTATAAATCAAGATTTTCAAATGTGGATAATCCAAAAAATCCAATCCAAATTTTCAATTTAAATTTTTAGTTGGGTTAGGCTAAAGGTTGATATGGACTAGGCTAAATTCAGACTCGGATGGGCATTGTTTGATGACCGGTACGGACCGGACATGACCGACAACCCTAAAGGGTCAAACGGGTCCGACGACCAGAATAGACTTTGTGGGCCTAAAGACATGAGCGGGCTCAGCAAGCCTGACAAACCGGGTAAGTTGATCGGGACCAACGCCCTGAAAAAGTCGGGTGCGCCTAATGCTCTCAACGGGTCAGGTGGGCCCGAAGACCCGAACGGGCCAAGCAGCCATGATGACCTGAACGGGCTAGGCGGACCCGAAGACCTAAATGGACCAAGCGAGTCCGATGACCCAAACGGGCCAAGCGGGCCCAAAGACCCGAACGAGCCAGGTAGGCCCAAAGACTTGAAAGAGTCAGGTAGGCCCGAAGACCCAAACGAGCCAGGTGGGCCTAATGCCCCGAGCGAGTCAAGCGGGCTTGAAGACCAAAATGGGTCAGGCGGGCCCGAAGACCCGAACGGGCCAGCTGGACCCAATGACCCGAATGAGCCAATTGGGCACGAAGACATGAACGAGCCAAGTGGGATCGATGACCCAAACGAGTCAAACGAGCTCAAAACCGAACAGACTTGGCAGGCCTGATGATTCGAACGGGCCAGGTGGGCCCGAAGACTCAGATGGGTTAGGATGGGTCGGCCCAACGATTCGAACGGGTTATGCCTGACGATCTATACGAATTGGACAGACTTGACAACCCTGATGGACCGAGCGGGCCCGATGATTCAGACAAGCTGAGTTGGCTCGACGACCCGGGCAAGCTAAGTTGACCCGACGACTCAGATGGATTGTGCCAGACGACCCATACCAATCGGGAAGACCTGATGCCAGAATAGGCCAAGCGGGCCCAAAGACGTTGATGGGCTAAGCCGGACCGACATGACGATTCATATAGGTCATACCCGACGACCTGTACGGACTGAGCAGGCTCGAGACCCTGATGGGCCGAGCGAGCTCGACGACCCGAACAGGTTGAGTGGTGTTGACCTTAAAGATACAAGTTTTAGAAAATTCAATTTAATTTTTTTTATAAAAAATAGATTCTAGATTTTGAACTTGACCCAAATATTTAGATTGGATTTAAATCTTGATCCAAATATTTGAATCTAGATTTAAAAAAAAATCCAAACTTGTTTTGCTGAAAAAATAGATTTGGGTCAAAAATCTAATCTAATTATTTGGATCTAAAGTGGATGTGAGTTGGATTATTAAAAATCCAATTCATGCTCACCCATACCCTCGATTTTGCTCCCATAAGAAAAATGTAAAACCTCAAAGATATTTTTGAAATAGTAGCATGAAATAAAGTAGGGAAAGGAAACTTATATTTAAGTCCACCAAACATAATCATTTTTTTCTTACATGAGTACGTTATAACAAATATAAAAAGTTGATTACTTTTAAATCAAGAAATTATTATTAATCGGGTAATTTGTCAATAATATACAAAAACAACCAACTAATACGTTATTTCTGAGTGACACCGGCATCTACAACTACAGGTTTAGGTACTTTTCGGATCAAAGTTTCTGCTATGATGCCCGTACACAGCAATTATCTTGTATATTTTTGGTACATAAAACATGTTCAACCAAAGATACAACAAAATTCGAGCCACTAAAATTAAAAAGCAAAAAGGGTAATTTGAGGTTAATCGGAGGACTAGTTACATTACTTAGAACCATGCTTACCATACTCTTCTACTCTGTGAAGAGCATCCATGAGAACATCAGTTGTCCAATCCTTTACATCCTCCTGTTCACAGCATGGGAAAATTTCAGTTACTCAGGGTGTTTGGATTAGGTTCATGGTGAGAAATTATCAATTAATTTTTCATGATGGAGGAAGGTAAAACAACAAATACTTCTCTCTTTCAGGATGATAGGATAGAATTGATTTTTGTGTTATCTAAACACATTGTAATTTAAATGTTTCCTAACTCCAATGCAAGTACATATGCTGATTGATTCTTAAAGTTAAGCAACTTTAAAATATCATTAGAACACATGAGTACTTAAAGACGTTGCATATGTAAGAAAATGCAACTCACAACATTACTTAGCATTACAAAAACAATTTTTCAAGTCAAAATGAAAAAATATCGCTAGTACAGAGATATAAGAGGACTTACTAAAAACAAAAATCTTACTACTACTAAAAACAACTTAAAAACTCAGGCTCAATTCTACCATTCGAATGAAAATTGGCAAGAGTGTGTTTTTGAAAACCATTCAACCTCCATCGAATGTGAATCCAACAATTTCTCTTACGATCGGTTTAGTTTTGAAAAAAAAAAATAGAGGAAGTAAGCTGAGAAAAGAGAAAACAAATAGCTGAAAAATAGAAAGAAAATGTTTTCAAAATTGTGTAATTTGATAATAAATAAGAAAAAGTAGAGTGAGTCCAACAATATTACAGGTACAGTAGGTTTTCCAATTTACTATGGTAATTTGCATTTTATTGAATGCATTGCATATTACTAAGGTGAAACTTTACCAAACAAACCAACAAAAGTAATGATCTCGCTCTTTTCTTTTCCCTCCTCCCAACCAGAGAAAAACCCTTTGTCATGTTTAGTTTCTTAGAAAATGAGAAATGAGTGTTGAAAACACAAAAACAAAAAGTTTTTCAGCACGCAAATCTCTCTTTCTCAATAAACTAAACATGTATGGCAAAAATTATTGGACTCGGAGGTTGAATAGTTTTGCAAACACACTCTAAGTTTTCAATTTTTGCATTGAAAATGCCCATCAAAGCAAGTGATAACTGCCTAGATCATGTGCAATGAAGAATATTTCATAGATTATATAGACAAATCTAACAAAAGTCTAGAGAAGTTAATTTCAACCATAGTTATATAGCTATCTATTTTAGATCAGTTTCTTTCGAGAAAGCATGTTCTCATCAAATACAAAGCCTACAAACATATAAAGAAAGTAAAGAATATAGTAAGGTGAGAGTGATCACCATGCGCAATGGTTCTCCGGTTCTTATTCTGGAATTAGGGCGCGATAAAGTGGACTCAAACGGAGTTCTGGGCCTGATTTCTCGAAACTTCTCCCACTCCTCTCGGGTGACCATTCTAACGGTGCCTTGACCTTCAGGAGCATTCTTTATCTTACGCTCCAACAGCTCTTGGGATTTAGATTCATCATACTGTCACCGATTACATCCATTAGTCACAACTTCATTTCATCGAACACGTGATGTGCATCAAGATCAATCACCGTAACCCTCACATTGATATACTTGTTAGTTTATATTGTGAAGTTGGGGAGGTGGCATACGTACCATCATGAGGAGTTTGGCGAGGAGAGCGATTCCGACGACGGCGACAACCATGGGCATGGTGGCGGTGTCGAGGTATGACAGGGATTCGGGAACTGTAACGATAAACTGGTCCTTGCTCTTGGGTTGCCTCATCTTCCTTTTCTTCTCCAATTCCAACGCTCTTCTCTTCAATGCTTCTGTCGGCACACCACCACGAAGAGTGTGCAATAATCTACACTTCAACGCGTTCATCTTTCGTTACCTTTCATCGAACACCCTCTCTGCCCAATTCATGTCTTCAATGTCCCTTTACTGTTATATATAGTATTAATAAATATTTCTTTTATATAATTAAAATTTATAATAAAAATATTTAAATATGTTGATTATATTTAAAATTTACCATAAATATTTTTATATTTTATTTTTAAATTTTTTATTTGAAAAATAACTTTATCAGACATTTTCTCTTTTTTATCATGATTCATTGTTTTGAATGTTCATCGAATAGAATTGTGTTATTGGTGCAAAAAAAGTTTATTGATTTTATACAGAATAAATAATACTTATTTAAAAATTCATCAATTATCTTTAGTGATATTTCTCTGAAAAGAAAAATCAATCTTTTACCTTTTATTTACAGAATTCGACTTGTTTCATTTTTGGGAGTTTAGGATTCGGTTTATGGTCCAAATTCGAACATAGGGTTTCTATGGAATAAGATTGAAAACGTGGGACTAAGAATGAAACAAAATTAAAAAAAAATCGAAAAGTTGAATTTTTTTAAAAAAACAAGAAATAAATTAAAAGTGTATAAGAAATTAAATTTATGTGATTGAATATTTTTATATTATTATATATAAAAAACAGTAAAATAAAATTTCAAAAATAATTTTATGAATAATATATATATATATATATATATATATATATATATATATATATATATATTTTGTAACGTCCCATTAAATCAATAATAAAAATTAAAGAAACGTCACACAAGATAATGTAGGAGCGCGGTTTAGGAACGTAAGCATAACTCCTTACAATACTCAAGGCACACCACGATGCCAAAACTAATCAAAATACAAAGTTTAACAGTACACCAAAAATAAATTTAAAAGTCAAGTAAATACATGGGCTATAGCCTTGTAATAAAACCTAAAGTAGTATAATCAGTCCAGGCATACTACGCAGCGGAATCATCCATTTCCTGTTGACCTCGAGTGTCTCTCGCATATGCTCACATCAATAAGTTGATGATCATCGCAAAAGGAGAAGAACCACATACAAGATAACCAAACAAGCAAACATGGTAAGCTAGAGTAGAAACAAGCTAGAATAGAAACAGTTTATCAAGCAGTCACATGCTATTACACAATCCAAGCAATATATATATATATATATATATATATATATATATATATATCATACAAACATGTTATGACTCCTCAAACAATACACTAGACTCTGACTCGACTCATCCGGATACATATAATCTAGTCGGATTTAACGAATGCTTGCACTTGTGGTGGATATCTCTACTCACCCCCGAGCTGCTCACCCCTAGAGATGGCAAATAAACCCGTCCCCGTGGGTATTGTCCAAACCCGTCCCCGTTTTAACGGGAAATCTCCGCATTGACTGGGTATGGGTATGGGGATGGTTATGGGTATGTACATATCCCCACCATAATACTCGTCGCCGCCATATCTCCGTCATCATTTAAATTATTAAAATATTCACAATTAATTAAGTAACCATATATATATATATATATTTATTTCTCAATTTTTTATTTCTTCTAATTATTTGGTTTGTCATGAAACTCATTCACATCTCCAATATATTTTTCATCTTATCATAACATTTATGTAATTATGTTAAAATGATGTATGTTAATGAAATTTTTTTTATATCTCATATTTGAATATTTCTATTATTTTTTAATATTTTTATTTATTGTATATTTTCCTTTCATATGAATATGTTCAATACTTTCAATTTAAGTGTTTAATAGCCTAAATATTTCATTTACTAGGTAATATAAAAAAAATTCTTTACTTATTTTTATTAATTTTTGTTTCATTTGAAAAATTCTTTTGTTTCGCTAAAACAATTATTTTCAACCATTGAGTATATATGTTGATATTTGAAAAGTGTTCTTAGATGTCTAAGGTATTTTTCATCTTATCATACCTTTAATTATACATTCGTTTTCCTTTGTGTGATTTCTTTCAATAGTTTCTCAAATTGTTTCTAAGACATACATTCGTTAATTTTTCAATATTTTTATTTGTTGTTTTTTTTCATCATGTAGAATACTATTTCAGAATATTTTATCTAATTATTTTTATTTTCTAACTCATTATATCAATCATACTGTAATTTTTCACTATAATTGTATAAATAACTTTTATTTACTACAATATCAAAATTTAATGTAATTGCCATGAATATTTTTTATCACCATCCAACATATATTGGAGTTCAAAAGATACAATAATTATGTTAAATTTGTTTTATTATGTTTATTATTTGTTATTTGCGTCATTTTGATTAAGTGATGTATTATCATTTTTATTAGTGTATAAAAAAATAGATTAATTAGAATTTAAAAAATTGAAGTAAACAAACATTTAAAATATATTTTAATTTGAATATTTGTTTTTCTTTACATTTTTTTAAAAATAGTTTTAAATTTTATCAACTAGGTTTCATTAATGTTTGCAGTTTGCAAATTTAATAAATATTTTAGTTCTCATGAAATTTTATTTGGTATTCCAATCTAAGATGTAAACAATTATAATTTATTTCAAAGTATTTGATATCAAAGAAACAACAATCCTCCTAATATTGAATATTTGATAATATTATGTTTCCTTTACCGTAATTTTTTATCATTTTATAAAAATTAATTAATCTTTATATTGAAGTTAGTAAGGAAACGGGTACGGGTATGGGTACGAGATTATACCCGTTACCCGGTGGGGATGGGGATGAGATAAAACTTTGATACCCGTTGGGTTTGGGTATGGGTATGGGGATGCATTTTTTTTACGGGGATGGGTATGGGATAGTGAAACTCGTCCCCGCCCCGTTGCCATCCCTACTCACCCCCGAGCTAAGTGTTACAAGTGATACAATGTCTCAATCCCCCACACACAAGGTTAGCCCTTAATGAGTTTTAGGTCTCCTGCTACTCTCACCACAAGAGTCAGTCCGCTCTAAGTGAGACTAACTGACTCCTTAGAGTGTCAAGATGCAACCTTACCTTGAATCCTTACCAAATTATATAGATGGGGCACCACCATGAATTCCCACTAACATGGGTCATGCAACTACGTCCCGACCACTGAAGCACGACCAGGAAGCCTCACCTAGAGACTCATGGATTTATGTACTAACCACGTACCAAATATTCAAACAACCAAATAATATTAATCATGCCTTTAAAACCTCATGCCAACTTCTATGACCCATCCTCATTCATATTCCATGTTGGATCCATACCATTTCATTCTTCCCAATTCATGAATATAGAGTTTCATCTCATACCAATACCATTGCCACTTTAGTACCAATCATCTCATTCATCTTACATGACAAGATCATACCAGCATATCAATTCAATTCATAACTACATATATCTCATGCCTTTATTAAACTTCATACTTTAAATATACAAATCAATCAACCAAACAATCCATAACAATCAAGTGAAGAAAATAGCGAGGCCTACAGCGGATCTCGCTCAAGCTAGAAGCCTTCGCTCAGGCGAGAGGGGTCCCCTCGCTCAAGCTACAAGCCCTCGCTTAGGTGAGATCACGACAGAGACTCTGGGAGGTTTTTCGCACGCTCGCTTAGGCGAGCCCACTCCTCGCCTAGGCTGCAACTGCAGCGACACACGTCGAGCTCCCACGCGTTCTCGCTTAGGCGAGCATCTCTCGCTTGAGCGAGATAGTACCTCGCTCAAAACGAAAGCCCTCCGCCTAAGCGAGAGCTCGAGCGCGAGCTAGGGTTTGTTTCTGCAAGTCTCGCCTAGGCGAGACAGGGTCGCTTAGGCGAAAATGTCGGGTCTCGACACTGTTCTCCTTGCAACAGTCATACACTCATGCCCAAACAACAATACCATTCCATCCAAACGTTTACAGTAGCACATTAACCACACAATGATGCAAACATTGACAACATAAGTAGGAATCAAAATGACATGAAATTCCTAGCTTCCCTTAGCTGGAAATAGCTAGCAAAAGACTCCTAAACCGAAACTAGTGAGCACAGCAGCTTCGAGGTTAGCTCAGGAACCACTTAAGGAGCTGGAAAAATCAAAGGGACAGTAGGGACATAAGCTACCCAGAGTAACAGTAGTAGAGAAATGCAAGTACGGTGAGGAAACACTTACGTGGGAAGAAATGAACTGGTTCAAACTCGCTTGACTAAGGTGGTACCAAACCCTAGCAAAGGGGGAGACGGTTGCAACTCTAAGGTTTTCTGAAAATGAGTAGAATGAGTGAGTTAGGGCAGACTTAGGGTCTGTTTTCTCCTTTGAGTCAGCCTTAGGCCCATCTGATTTGGAATGACCTTTTAAAATAAGGCATAAATATAAGTGGGCCTTACATTCTCCCCAACAAGAAAAATTTTTGACCTCGAAAATGAAAACTTACCACGTAAAAGGATGTGGATGTGATTTCCTTATATCCTCCTCCAACTCCCAAGTCGAGTCACCTGTCCTCCGATCCCAGATGATTTTGACCAGGCTAACTGGTTTTCCTTGGTGTTCCTCTACTTTTCTGTCTTCTAAAGCCATGGGTAGTACCTCCATAGCGAGATCCTCTCTAATCTGCACATCCTCTGCTTCTAACACATGAGACGGGTCAAAGACATACTTCCTCAACTATGATACGTGAAATACCGGATGGAGATTTGCCAATTGAGGAGGCAAAGATATCTCATAAGCAACGGGCTCAATCCTCCTCGAGATCTGATAAGGGCCAAGGAACTTAGGAGAAAACTTCCTTGAGTGGAGAGCCCTTCCCACACCAATGGTTCGGGTCACCCTCAAGAATACGTGATCTCAAGCCGCGAATTCTAAAGGTCTCCTCCTGCGGTCAACGTAAGCATTCTGTCTAATCTAAGACGCTTGTATTCTGTCCCTCACCATTCTCACCTTCTCGGTGGTCTGTTCTAACAACTCTGGTCCAACAAGTACTGCTTCCCCATCCTGATACCAACAAAGAGGGTCCTACACTTTCTGCCATAAAGAGCACCATATGACGCCATGTCAATGCTCGCATGAAAACTATTATTGTAGGTGAACTCTATCAAAGGTAAAACTTCATCCCAAGCACCCAAATGATCTAGTATGCACGTCCTCAACAAATCCTCGAGTGACTGGATCGTCCTCTCAGACTGGCCATCGGTCGGAGGATGATAAGCTGAACTTATGGTGAGCTTGCTACCCAAAGCACTCTGTAGCGTCTGCCAAAACCGTGAAGTGAACCGTGGTTCTCTGTCGGAGACTATACTCGAAGGTACTCCATGCAACCTTACAATCTCCTTAATGTACAACTGGGCCAATTTGGCCATGGACATCCTCAAGTTCATTGCCAAGAAATGAGCACTCTTGGTGAGTCGATCCACTATAACCCAGATGGTGTCGTGCCCTCTAAATATTCATGGCAAATGGGTCAAAAAGTCCATGGAGATGCTGTCCCATTTCCATATTGGTATCTCCAAGGGCTGTAGAATACCACTGGATCTCTGATGCTCAACCTTCGCCTTTTGACACGTCAAACAGGCTACCACAAACTGTGCAACATCCCTCTTCATTCCCTTCCACCAGAAGGTCTCGTTGAGATCTTGGTGCATCTTAGTCATGCCAGGATGCATGCTAAGACGACTCTTGTGCCCTTCTGATGAGTGCGTATTTTTGCCCTCATTTAATGTTTAATTATAGGTATTGAATTGAATTTGTGTGCTTAAAGATTGATTTAATTGGGATTTCCTATAATTGGGTTTATTGAGCTTGAGATACAAAAACATGTTAAAAATAGCTTTTTAGTTGCATAAATGTTCGTTGGATATTTTGA